>Ga0007810_1000109_pt1 | contig 23542 bp, 40 predicted proteins | sample CryBogCBE15Jun09_FD_71193 | JGI IMG/M metagenome (GOLD analysis project Ga0007810, IMG submission 71193) | Freshwater microbial communities from Crystal Bog, Wisconsin, USA - CBE15Jun09 | ecosystem: Environmental > Aquatic > Freshwater > Lake | place: Crystal Bog, Wisconsin, USA | collected...
CCATTTGTCACAAGCGGGTATGTTGTCCAAATCTGTGTTCAAGTTCCATACAAACGCATTTCTTGCTTGTCGCATTGCTTCTATGCTCATGTGTTCTTCTCCTTGAGTTTGGCTTCTATGGCTCGGGCTATTGACACTTCTATCTTGCATTTTGAACAAGCACCACATATCCCACATGAGCTTGACCCGTCATCGGACGCATCATAAATTTCATACAACTCTTCTTCCGTCAACCCAACCCATTCACGCTTGGGTGGTCTTGACGATATTGACAGCGCGTCATGCGCCAGTCTAAGTACCTTACAAATTTCATCGTTGGTCATGTGTTCTTCTCCCTTAGTCTTGCCTCAACTAATCTAACGTCATCATCAACACAACCCAAAGACATATTGCTTAACAAATCGTCTACATCTTTCTGGGTTAATCCTACCCACTCTAAATTCTTAAACTGTTTGTCGTGTTGCTCAAACTGCGCCTTTACTCTTTCTTCTGGTGTCATGTGTTCTTCTCCTTTACCCATGTGCAGTCAAAACAAATCTTCATCATCCAACGCACAAACCAATTTGGCTCACATCCTTTTCTTGGGAGATATATATACCCAACATTTATGCCTGGTTTATTGCCAAACATATAACACTTCCATTCAGAGTTTTCAGGAATTGTTACAAAATTAGGTAAATCTACATAATATTTATTTTTGTTCATTCCCACCCCTCCGCTTGGTGTGTCTGGATCGTGCCAAATACACTTGAAAACCATTCATCGAAAGTCATTTTTTTTCCTTTGTTAAATTTAACGCTAATCATAAATCAACTCTATTTGTGGATTTTGACTCCACTTTCTGGAAGGCTGCACTGCGTCAATTCGTTCTGCCATAACTTCTGGATGAGTACGCAAGGTTGCATGATTTCTAGCTATATTAGTTGAATCAGCAGAAGCCAACGGCCATTTGTTGCCGCATTGACCAAGCATACGCAAACCATGTATCCAAGGTAATCGAGTACGTTTAGTGCAAAGCATCTCATACGCTTGATCCATACGTTTAGTCCAAGACGGCGAACCCACTTGCCAATACTCTGCTGACGAACCAAAACATATTTTTGACCAATTATCTGCAAGCTCCAAAAGCCAATCTAACGACAAACCTAAATGCCATACTGGCGCAGACAAATCACGATCAAATGTCCACTCTTTTATTTTGTTGCGTTGTATTTCTTCATTGCCGCCAATTACGTCTGGGATAATGCACCAATGTGGATGTTGGCAGTATTCTTCAACCCAATCTCGGTACCCTATTTCGTCCATAGGTTTCCCTTGGGTATAAGCAGTAAAAGCACCATTATCAAACATAATTGATTGGCCTATTGTCAAAACTGCGGATAAGTCTCTAGGTTCAGCGTAAGACACACAGAAATGCCTACCACTCATTTCTAACAATTTAGAACGAGGAGTGATAGGTGTTCCGTGATAATGAATCATTTAAAAAAAACCCATAAGGGATCAACATTTATCATTCCCAACCCTCAGCCTGTGCCAGTGCAGAACAAGCGCTCTGCAATAAATCATTCTGTATGTCCGTGGACAGTTTCTGCTCATGCCGTACATAAAACCGCAAGACCTTAACGATGTCAGACAATGCCTCTTTCAGTATTGGTGCAGATTTAATCAAGTCTAAGTCTTCAATACTATAATTATCAGCACTAAGAATAATGTAATCATTTGAATCCACTAAAAATAAACCTGATTGATCTTCTGCCGACACCCACTTCCACGCCGCCGCTTTTTTCATAACCCCTCCTAATAAGGTAAAAAGAAAATCGCCACAAATGCTGCACCCATCAGAAACCACAACGCCTTCTCATAAAATTCATCCATCTCAATCTCCTAATGCAAAATTGGGTAACTTAAAGTTTTTGTCGTTCTTAACCAAGTTGTACCAGCTGAAGTAGTTATATCTAAAATTCTTCTTATCCTTCTCACTGATCAGAGAATGATTAGGACCAGTAATGGTATTGAACAAAGCCTTCTTAAACGCACCAGGATCGTATCCAATGATAGATAGATACTTATCTGATGAGTTGTTAAGGTAAAAGAAGTTAAACGCATCTAAAGCGTTAGAACTCACCCTGTAGCCCACGAACTTATTGCGCTTGGGCTTTTGCGTAGTGCTAGGAACTTCTTCGTGATCTACTGCATAAGATCTTTCTGGTGAATGACAAAGATCCCGCACAGCTAAATTAACAACTGCACATATAAGACGATGGCAAGACTGTGATTGATGATCCATTATGCTGCCTCTCTTTGTTTGGCAACTTTAATCAACATAGCAATCTTATGTTGCAATTCTGGTAAATCTGCTACATAGGAATCAAACATATGTGAGAGGACAGCAAGACGAAATTTGGGGTCTTGATCGTAGTCGCTGCCCTGAGTGTACAAATCTATAAGTTCTTGTGAAATACTCATTTCCATCTCCTGTAATTGGGGTTGCTGCGGGAACTGCAAGATTCCCGAAGCGGTGCTTTAAGTTCGTAGATCCAAGGTGCTTGCACACCTCCCTCAAACTTAACTAACGTGTTGCTAACGGGCAGTTAGGTCGTCTGCCACCACTCTTCCCTGTCACTGGGATTCATATCATGCGAGTCAGCACTAGCAGGGTGACACCCCGCACGTTCGTTTAAGTAGTCACACGGACTTCTTTTTGAATTTTGCAATCTGCTGTGTATTTCTGTGCAATAACAGATTGGGGAATTTTGTAGTCGGCAATGATGGCATCGTAATTAACTTTGCCAGAGACAAGCTTCTCAATCATCACAACACCATATTGAGTGCCGCGATATTTAATGCCAGGATTGCCACACTTCAAAGTTGCTTTGAAATGTTCTTTGATCTTTTCTTGTTCTTCTTTGAGGGCTTTGATACTGCGATCCAATGCTACATAACGATCAATCTGCTGTTCAATCGTAAGTGCATCTGCAATTGCTAAGTTTTCTTGGGTGGTTAGTGCGTTCATCGTTTCGCTCCTTTCGCATCCGGTCTTAAATGACCGTGAAGCAATAGTACGCGCACTAAGTCCTGCTTGTCAACACCCTAAGTGTACAAATTTGATAATTTATTTAATCTTTCTATAGTCACGTTCAGCGCATCCATCTCATTCATCTTCTTAATCAACCACATACGCTTCTGCCCGTGTAATCCCAGAACAGGGTTCTGATGGCAATCTTTGCACAAAGCTACACAAATATAGTGCAATCCTTGCTCGATATGATGGGCATCACTGGGCCCTGGGGCATCACAAACAGAGCAAGGAAGCTCCTTAACCCGCAGGAGCCATTCCTTCTCAGCCTTATTAAGCTTGGAGTTCATACCGTTACACGCTCAACCATTCGATTGTTAGCCTGTTCTGAGCGCCAGATTTCTATCCTAGCCTGTGCGGCTACTAGCTCCCATCTAATACGTTCTTCTTCCTCAATAGCCACCCTTAGACCCTCTAGAAGCGCAACATAGTCTTCGTGTGCATAAGCATCCCTCTCCTGTGCTCCGAGGCTCCTAGACTCGCTCTCGCCCATTAGAATGGCTTTCTTAGACTTCCTGTATTCCTCAAGGTAAACGCGGGTAGCCTTAGCCTCCGCAAACTTAGGAGCCATTTTAATAATGTAATCAACCGCTTTATTAGGATCTGTCAAGATATGTCCTCAATTCGCATTTTCACTTCACCTTTACTATTTTTAGACCAGCCGTGAACTTCAATACGGATATTGGCCTCCCTAACCCGCCCTACTGTTTCGCTTTCTTGTATCTTCTTCAACCTAGCAGCCACACCAGTTGAGGTAACTTGCACCGCTAATACCTCATCTTTCTTAATAGCCAGAATGTCACACCACCCCCACAGATCCTGCCTAATCCTCGCGTGGGGATTCCACTTCTCTACTATGGCGCAGAGATAACCCTGCTCTCTTAGATATTTAAGGCTACGTTCAGTCGGGGTCATTTATAAGTTCCGAGTATGAATACCATTTGTCTTTGTACGCCCACTTCTCACAAATCCGTCTGCTGGGCAGGGGCTTAAATCGCTCTCGCTTGAGACAGGCTTCAAACCATCGATCTCCGGTTTTGAATCGACAGTTTCTACAACTGGGTGTGACGCTCTCGTCAACTGTATCATCCTGCATAATCTCAATAGCCCTTCTTCTTGATGGTAGTCGTTAGCGTCCTGCCCCTCTTTGGGCGCCATGACCCACGGCAGACCTGTCTCTTGGGCAGCCTTAGCTCCTACGCCAGATGTATCGTGGTCCGCAAATACAAATCCACGCCCCTTGAAACCTTTGGCAACCTTCACCAAGTTATGCGCCGAGAATGTACACACAACATCGGCATCTAATCTCATAAACTCAAATGCCTCGGCCAATGACTTACCAGTTGCAAAACCCTCACAAAACCACGACTCATTAGCCCGACCAATTCTAAACACAGCATTAGAAGTCTTTCCACCAGGCAAGAACTTTTTGTCGTATTTTCGTGTAACAGGATTCCAGCTAATAAACTGTACGCTGGTAAGCTTTTCAGTCCAGTAGTCACGCATAGGCACAACGGTTACATCCCCATCTACATGGGCAGAAGTATCCTTCAAACCCTTAAATGACAAATAGGGACTCGTGCCCACGGGCAGACTTTTCAAAATAGCCTCAGCGCGTTCTGCGGCTTTCTGGTAGGTGTCAGTCTGCTTTTTAGCCTGCAATAGCTTCTTAGCATCCCACTCAGCCCTGTCAGCTTCAGTCCACGGCTTGTCATCCTCCCACCAAATAACCTCGTCACCTGTATCCCATCTTTGTATCCAGCCTCTACGCCCATCAAAGACATAAGCACCGTTAGTTGATCGTGGATGGTCTACAGTAGGACAGCGCTGAATCTTGTCGGTTATGCGTAGGTCACGGATCAACAGCCCATGAGCGCGCGCAAACTCAGCGAACTGCATTCTGCTTTCTCCAGATCAACTGCTTTTGTCTGACCTTATTAACAATCTTCTTCTCAAGCGGTACGTTTATGCCCACTGGGTCAAACTTAAAATCAGCAGGTGGCTTGCTTTTGGTTAAATCTTGGTAGAGATAGAAAGCCCTCTGCCGCGCCGTTTCCGGTTTTCCATGCGTCCTAACATAAGTACATACTTGGTTCCAAATGGACTTATCGTGAGTGACTGGAGCTTGCCCAATCTGCAACTCACGCATTTTACCAACTTCTGCATCAATAACTGTCTGCGAAATGTGTTCGTGTCCGCAAGACATACAGCGTTTATAGAACGGTTTATAGCCGCAAGCTGGGCATTGTTTCTCTTTTTTCTCTTCGTCATCTTTACGGATTGTTTTATCAAGTTTCTCTCCGCTATCAAGTTGGTCAAGGCCATTAAAATATATCTCCTCAAAATCCTTCTTGAATCGTAAAATATTGCCTGAGTGATCAAGCAGCAAGCAATCCTTCTTGCCTGGGTGTGAACGCAACCCCCTGCCCCACATCTGAATCGCCGTGGAAAGGCTTTTACGCAGCGGACGACAGTCAGCCACACATTCCACGTCAGGCACGTCAAAACCCTTTGCAAGCGCTTCTACGCTGATTAGGATACGGATCATAGAGTCAGGTCTACGGTACTCCTTCAACAGCGTAGCGCGCTCTTCTGCCGTGGTATGAGAGGTGAATACCGCAGCCATCACACCTATAGCATTAAACCTAGCTGCAAGTTCCTCGCAATGCTTAATGGTCGCACCAAAGATGATTGTCTTACGGTTCTCTGCGCGATCCACCCACTCATCTACAACATCTCCGATGATCTCCATCCCGCGTGACTCGGCCTCAGAGTCTGCCCACTCGCCTGCTACCGTCTTAGCGCCGTACATATCCGGCTTAGTACCTGAAAATACTCGCATAGGTACTAAAATGCCATCTCTGGTAAGGTCATGCATCGTGGTGGCGTTAATCAGGTTCGTAAACAACTTACCTAATCCGTCTGAGAACGGCGTTGCTGACAGTCCAATAACCGCAGCGTCTGTTTTCATAATATGATCAGTCCATACCTTCAAACGGGTATGTGCCTCATCAACCACGATAACATCAGCCTGTGGCCATTTACGCCGCGCTAATGTCTGGGCAGATGCAATCTGAAACGGCGCCCACGGATTCACGCGCCAATGATTAGCTTGGATGATTCCGTGGTTCGTCAAACCATAACGGTCAGCCGTCTCCGATGTTTGGTTGATAAGCGTAGTCCTATCACAAACAAACACCGCCCTCTTCCCGCGCTGTAACGCCTCATAGACTATCCGTAGACCAAGATAAGTCTTACCCGCTCCTGTAGGGGCCATAATCAACTGATTCTTATGGCCAGCCTTCAACCCGTCCCTAAGTAGCTGATGCGCTCGATTCTGAAAGTCACGAGGATCAGGAAATGATGCCGCAAGGTTCGGCTCGTCTACTATCTCACGCACTTGGTCTAGCATTTTGTTTAGTGGCCTTTTTCGCTAATTTAATCGCTTCGTTCGCTTGGTTTTGTAAACCTACCATCTGCTCTTTGTAAATTCGGATGCGGTCTTTGAGGTTCTTAATCTCAGTAAGAGCTGCGGGGAATCGGTCATCTTCTTCAAGTATCTTTTGCATCATCTCATTCTCAGAGACTAAATCCTCTGCCATCGCTTGTAACTCTTCGTTACGATCCCACAGGACAGTTATCTCATTTTTGAGTTGTTCTATCTGCTGCTTATATGCCTCAAGAGCCTCAGTAGAGACCTGAACCGACTCTCTTACTGGCGTCCCGCGCACTTCCCGCTCTACCTCACGCAATGTCTTATTACCATCCATCACTTCTTCTGTCTTACCTGCCTCGTGGGCAATCTTAGCGCGAGCTATAGTTCTGACGCCTACTCCAGCCTCTTCTGCCATCTGGGCGACTGTGGGCATACTGCCCGTGGGCAGACTCTTACCCCATTCGCTACAGGCAACAACTGACATAGCCCGCTGAGATTCAGATAAATGTCTGCGAAACAGATTCTTAGACTTAACATACTGAACAGGATCAGCGCCCTGATAATGAATAAAATGCGGCTTCACTTCCGCTAACTGACACGCTTGGTAACGATTCCAGCCATCTAGGATTTGATTGTCAAACAATACGATAGGCTCGTTCAAACCATTCACACGAACATCTACGATTAAATCTTGAAATTGCGGCTCAGACATCATTGGGAATGCTGCTGATAATGCATGACGTTTATACATAATTCCTCACTTACAAAAAATTTCAGGCAATAACTCTTTGCGCTTAACTGCGCCCTTGGTTATTTTCTCAATCTGTATCGCTAAATAGGGGGATGGCTTGGACTTCCCGTGCGATAACCTAGAAATCCAAGTTGTAGAAATACCTAATAGACGCGCCATCTCTGCCCGTGCGCCTAATGGTTGTTCAAGAAAATACTCGTAAAGTGTCATAGATAACCTCCTGACGTAAAGTATAACAGACTTAAACAACTTGCAACAATAATTTCCATACTGTACTATCTACTTTCCTTTTGTTAATGGAGGATTTATGTTTGAAACAGTGGAGGAAGAGTATTACAACAGGCAGGAAATGTTGCACCAACTGAGTCTGGAGCGTCAGCAGATGTTAGAGGAAGCGATACAGCGAGCCGAGAGATGCGAAGCGACACCAGAGGACTTTGATTTAATTAGAGAAGAGTTAGCACTTTATAGAGGAAATTAAGATGAGTTTAATAGCGAAAGAAAGTAGTGGCGGTAGTTTTGCACCTGTGCCCACGGGCGTACATTTAGCCTGTTGTTATCGGATCGTTGATCTAGGCACACAAAAGACATCCTTCCAAGGTAAGGATAATTTCTTACACAAGATTCTAATCCAGTTTGAAATCCACGGCGATGACGAAGCAGGTATGCCCCTGATGACAGCGCAGGGCGAGCCTATGAGTATATCCAAGCGTTATACCCTCTCTTTGGGCGAAAAATCCTCTCTCCGCAAAGACTTACAGTCATGGCGTGGTAAACAATTCACCGCAGACGAATTACGCGGCTTTGAGTTACAAAACCTTTTGGGTGCGTGGTGTATGTTGAACGTCACCGAGGATATTGGATCTGACGGAAAGTCATATACAAATATTAGCGCAATTACACCCGTTCCTGCGGCTATGCGTAAGACTCTGCCCGATATGCAAAACGAAAGTTGGATCTTTAGTTTGGATGGTTTTAATCAGAAACTGTTTGATCAACTCTCTCCCAAGCTGCAAGAAACTATCAAATCTAGTCCTGAGTATCATTCTTTAAGTCAGAGCGATAGTTATGCTGTGCCTGTTGAAGACAATGACGACGTGCCATTCTGAGGATAATTAAATGATAGTTTCCGACCCTAAAAAGGACGAAGGATCAGGCCACTGGTACACGCGCGAGGGTGAGGCGGCCTACCAAGTCTTAGGCAAGAATGGGAAATGGCGCAATACGACTCTGAAGGATGCGAGGAATCTAAACCTCGTTCCTTCTGTCACCACTATCCTTAAAATCGTAGACAAGCCTGGCTTAACTAATTGGCTTATAGATCAGGCTATCTTAGCCTCTCTGACGCTTCCTAGACGCGACAGCGAGATTGAGGAAGAGTATCTGGCTCGTATCAAGTCAGACGCGAAGGAGCAGGGTCTAGCAGCCGCTAATCTGGGTACTAACATCCATGCAGCTATTGAGAACTTTTACGAAGGTCGTGACGTTCCTCAGTATCTAGAACACGCGCAAGGATGCAAAGAGTCCCTAGATGACTATTTTGGCTCTAGGCATTGGGTGTCTGAACGCGCATTTGGGCATGAGCTTGGATTCGGTGGCAAGGTTGATATGCACTGTGATGGCATCGTGGTGGATATTAAGACCAAAGACTTTACCGACCCCGCCAAAGTATCAGCATACGATGATCATCTATTACAATTAGCTGCCTATCGAGTAGGCTTAGGTATGCCAGACGCGCGCTGTGCTAACATTTTTGTTAGTCGCACTATACCTGGCTTATGTAAGATTATCGAATGGGATGCTATCGATCTCAATCGCGGTTGGGCTATGTTTTTACACCTGCTGCGTTACTGGCAGCTCAAAACAGGATACGAATGATGACAGAAGAAGAAGTAAAGACAATCTATATGTATTGTCATAATAAGAACCCTGACGGCCTATATCCTACTGAAGTAGACCTTGTGGAGTTTGCTAATAAGATGGAAGCTTATCTTAAGATTCAATCCACAATCATGCGTCAGGCTATCAGTGAATGTATCAGTTGGTACGACTCCGGAGACTTGGAGCCGTTTCCTATAGATACTTTGAGGGGGATTATGATTGATGCTTAACTGGTTATGGAGAGCGCCCCTGATCCTGTTTATTATGGTATTGCTTCACTACCAGAACGAACATATCAAGGCGCTAGAGAAGCAGCTAGAGGAAACCAGAGAAGCCCAAGTAGACTTAGGCCAGTATCAAGCAGATTGTATGGAAACCATAGCGAAACTATCATCTAAATATAGAGGCAAAAAATGAGCGAATTAGACAATATTTTGAATACCCGCATCCCACTATTAGCAGGTGGGGAGTATATACCTTCAACCAAAACAGACGTGCGTAAGACGTTTAGTAAGTTTGGTTGGGTTCCACCTAGTCAACAGGAGGGATATAAGCCCAATATCCACGAGGTGAAAAAAAGTACCCCCGTTTATAGGGGGTAAAGACTTAACTCGGAGATGGGTGAGTTAAGTGTTATTTATGTAACAGATAGTCTAAGCCGCCTGCCCCAGCAGCAATTCCAGCACCAAGACCTTTAACTAAAGGGTGCGGAACCAAGCTGGCGGCAGATCCTGCGGCCTCAATAGCAGGTAAGATTGTTCCAGCATAATCGCCGCGCTTGTATCTGTTATAAGCTTCTTGTCCTGCGGCAGCCGTACCAAAACCACTCAAAGCACCAGAAAGCCCAGGCATACGCGAGATAGCACTGCCAAGCTCACCTACTTTTCCTAATGCTTTTGATACTATAGATTGAGTAGGCAATCCTCCACCAAGTTCTTTTACTACGTTCCTTACCAAACTACCCTTTTGAATTGCAGCGGCGTGCTCGGCCTCTGCTTGGGCTGCAGCTTGTCTAGCTGCTGTAATTTGCTTGGCAATCTCTTCGTGTACGGGATCATGCACTTCATTGACTAAACTTGAAGGAATATTTATGCCAGCCGGCGTTGAAGATACTTGCCCCATAGCCCGAACAGGACCAGATGCGCCAGTAGAGGTTCGTTGTGTTTCCCAATTATAAGCACCGCGTTGACGCCCTGTAGTACCAAGCGTATCACCCTCACCGCCAGTGATAATACGAGTGTGCTGTTCTGGAGTAGGAATAAGATTACGCGCAGGGCTTTCCATATACTTTAAGGTATCTGGATTGCTAATCTCTAATCGCAATAAATCTAATGCTTTTTGATGTGCATTTTTACTTGCCAGTATTTCATCAAAAGCGTGCTTATTAAGTAAATCTTGCGCTTCTTTAAACTGCTGATGTATTGGAAGTGTTGTTGGTGCAGTTGGTTTAGGTGTAACCATCCCAGAAACTTTACCTGCACCCGCGCCTAATACAGCCCCGCCAACTCCAGTTATAAAAGGATTAGCTTCGTTGGGAGGTGGTGGTACATCAGAATTTTTTCCAGCAGGAGCGCCTTGTATTGGAGGAATAATTGAATCCAATACATGATCTAAATCATCGCGTTCTTGAGCATGAACAATAGGTTGTTGTTCAGCACTAGCGGGTTGATCGCCCAATATGTTATCCATCTTTTGATCAACAGCATCCATTATTGTGCTCCCATCCTGCGTTTATCTAATCTTGAGAACATATTAGAATAATCTTCAACAGACTTTTGATACGGGCCGTTAATAAACTCCCAACCAGAACCGCCTTTGTTTTGTCCGCGCCATGCGTTGTATTGATCAGCCAATGTCTTGTTAGCGTGATTAGCAAGCAAACTATTTTCAGCCCATTCATTGATGGCTTTTGCCGCCATTTCTGGAGTAGCTTGAGCCTGCTTAACCATATTTACGTCAATATTAGTCATACGAGAACCAAATGCTGATTTATTTTGGCGAATAGCGTTTAATGCCTCGTTATTGATACGGCGAGCAATATTTTGCAACGTAGCTTGTTCAGATTCGCTCAAACTGTACTTTTTAGCGGCTTCTTCAATAGGCAAGGAAATACTGCCCCAAGGAGTAGATACGCCTCGGTTAATGCCATCAGCAATAGCATACAATACACCTTGCTTTTGCAAAATACCTACTAACTTCTGGTTTTCTGGCTTACCAAGCATTCCCCTGATGTAAGTGAGATTTTGTGTAGAGTTTGCATTAGCCATCGGATCAAACCCAACAATAGGCTCAAGTTTCTTTTTGGCTTCCTCTTCGGCCTGCTTTACGTTTGCCCCCTTTTGCTCCATAAGTTGTTTGCCCGACAATCCGGCACCACCGCCTGAAGGAGCGGCAGGAGCAACAGGAGGTGCTACTGGCGCAGTTGGCGCAATAGCCGGACTAACTGGTGCGCGAGCTGTAGGAGCAGCAGGTGCCGCCACAGGAGCAGCAGCAACAGGAGCAGCAGCAACAGGCGCAGGAGCGCTAGGAGCAGAAAGAGCAATAGATCCAGAGAACGGAGCAGCAGAAGGAAGTTCACCAGGCATTAGCTGCTTGATTAACTTATCGGAAATTTCACCAGCAAATCCTGCTTTTGCAAGTTCTAGCTTTATTTTGGAAGCATCCATGCCTGCTTGATATAACTTTAATGCATAGTCTCTTGCGCTGTTATATTCAGCATGAGCTTCTTTATGAATATCAAGATTTTGTTTAAGGGTATTGATTTCAGCCATAATCTGTTTCTGTAATGGCTCATTTCCACCTGCCGCCACATATTCTTTTTGTTTGTTCAACAACATATTTTGTATAGAAGCCACAGACATAGCTGGATCTTGATCGCCTACTTTTACCTCACCTTTATCCAAAGTACGCTTTTGATAATCTTGCATACCTTGCAAATCCATCATTTGTTTTGCGATAGCACCTTGTTGTTGAGCAATAGCTAATTTTTGTTGAGCTAGTGGGATAGCTGCTGAAATTTGCTTGTTTCTCCAATCACCCAACTGTGCGCCCGCCCCACCTAAAGCTTCACCAAATGATCCTGTCTTGCCGGGATTTAAAAAAGCAGCAGCGAGTTGAAACCAAGGAACTTGCCCTAATTGACCCTTTTGCGCGTCTAGCAAAGAATCTAAATCTTGGTAACCTTTTTGCAATTTTGAAAGCGTGTCCATTTGATCGTTAAATGGTAGCTTTTGCGCAATAGGTTTTGGTGTAGCAACCGGCAAACCACCAGCGGGCGCAGAAAAATCTTGTGAAGTAAATCCAATAGAATCTTCTGAATCCCCTAATGGGGTAGCTATTGCGGAAAGATTGCTTACATCTTGATCGTTGCCTGCCATGATTTATCCTTAAACGGGTACGCCGGGAATAGACGAAGGCAATCCAAATACATTACCAATAGCACCCAAGCCAGAACTAATCAAACTAGGAATACTTGTATTTTGCTGGCCAGTAATTTGTTGCAACAAGTTCTGATTAGACCCTTGAGGCGTCTGATACAACCCACCCAATATTGAACCCAGTCCCGCAATCTGCTGTAAAGGAGAAGGCGCATAAGCACCAGGCATAGGGCCGCTATACTGTGAAGATACGCTCGTGGGCACAGTTAGCCCTTTCAGGATACCTGACTCAGCCGTCAATGCCTGTAAGGGGAATAACTGTTGGTTCTGACCAATTTGTTGTTGCTGTCCGCCCAATGTTGCTAAAGCATTTACGTCATTTAATCCTAAATTCTGTTGTTGACCGGCTAAGTTACCCATCTGAGCGCCAGCACTTAAACCTAACTGTTGCTGGTTCTGTGCGGCTTGCAGGGCTTGCGTATAGCCTTGCTGTAGGGCTGCTTGCTGTTGGGCGGTAATGTTGGTAGCCGCATCTCTAAGAGTGTTTCCTAAGACCTGTGCGCCCCTCTGAGAGCCAAACTGACCTGTACCTACCGCACCTGCTGTAGCATTAGGAGCTAGATTTTCTTGAATGTTACGCTGACCTAATACTCCAATCTGGTTTACAACATCCTGTGTGTAAGGATTCATAAACTGATTGATGTTCGGACCCTGTGCAGCTTGCGTAGTAAGGTTCTGTGCTTGATTGAGTGCGGGCTGATAGTTTCCTACGTTCTGCGCCACATTCTGAAAAGCCTGATTCTGCAATCCAGTAGCACCAACATAATGAGCACCTGCTCCCGCCTGTTGTCCCTGCGAGGCAAGATTGCTCAGGTAATTAGTGTAGTAATCAGGGGCAGTAGTAGCCTGCGTCTGAGTCGTAGATACGTTTGGTAGCGCACTACCTTGAAATAGGTCAGCCACGTTCGGCCTCCTTCAAATAGCTTGTTAGCTTTTTAGACTTCGGGGGGATTTTATCAGCAGGCGCAGACCTTTTGTGTCTACGAATAGCTTCTCTAAACTTGTCTAGTAACTCTGCTCCAGCTTTATTAGAACCATTACCTAATTCCGATACTAGTGAGCTGTCGAATACGAACTCTCCATCAGCGAGCATCGCAGGAATGTCGTCAGATTGACCATCGCCTTTACCCTGAACATGATGACTATGACCGCCTGTACGGAAGATAGGCTCACCTGGCTCTGCTTCTGGGTGTTGGACGTGATGGGGTTGCCCGCCGCGAGCCATATTCTGACGCACAGCGTTAATCAACTGAGGATGATATTGAGCAAGCGCTGGTTGATTTCCAACAGGAATGTTGAGTTGCTTTAACGCACCTAAAATGTTGGCTGTGTTCTGCGGCGCAGAAGTTTGGAACATAGAAGGCTGCAATAAAGTGCGCCCTGTCTTGTCTCCAGATAGGCCAGACTGTGCCAACGATCCTAAGATGTCTGTAAAGTTATTGGTTGTGGTAGAGCCCGGCAAACCACCCGTAGTAGGTGTTGCAGTAGCAGGTGTTGCAGCGCTAGTTGCAGCTTTCTGTAACGCATTCTGAACGCTAGAGGGTAATCCCGTAGAAGGCGCAGGCGTACCGGTAAGTGACTGCCCAGTGGGCACGTTAGTAACTTGTCCTGTAATCGGATCAACTACTGCGTTAGTCTGTAATCCGCTGGCAAAGTTAGAGGTCGTGCCAATTACATTAGGATTGACTGCAGTAGGCGCAGAACTTACTCCTGTTGCGGCTGCAGATGTATCTAGTCCACCGCCTGTTGGTAGGCTTCCACCAATATTACCAGGTATATTTGCAAGCGATCCCATAGAAGCAGCCACAGGGTTTGCGGCCAGTCCCGCCTGAATAGCAGAGGTTCCTGCATCTACAGCAGGTGCAGCAGCTCCAAACGCGTCAGCAGCACTTGCAACACTGCTAGGCAAAGATGATAGTCCTGAAGCCGCAGCATCAGCAGCCGCAGCATCAGCAGCACCTGCGCCTAAAGCATCAACAGCACCAGTGCCTAAAACATCTGCAGCAGTAGCCCCTAAGGCATCAGCAGCAAGACTTGCGCCACCTGTTAGCGCAGCAGCACCAATAGCCGCAATAGGATTGCTGGCTACCGCTTGCACCACATTTGATGCTACATCAATAATCGGCGAGACAACATCGCTTACTACATTGCTTGCCGCATCAAATACCGAGCTGACTGCGCCCATAATTAAACCCTCGCCATCCAGTTATATTTATGAAGATTAGATGGCTGTATAGGGAAGCCAATTCTTTTCATAAACTCAATAATCTGCGGCTGATCTGCTTTCCCATATACCGCTTTTAGATGGGAATTCTGTAAATGCTGATAAAAGACTTTTAAGGCGGATACTAAAGCCAGAGGTGCGTCAAGAGTAAATAAGTGAAGCTCGCCCAAATCTTTGTTAAATACGCGTACAACCAAGACTGAGTTGCCTTCTTGCATAAGGATCGCATGATCGCGCTTAATCATCCCACTAACGGCGCGCAAAGCAGTCTCTGGGTTTACCCCATGAGCCTGCGCGTCAGCCATAATAATTTGAGCAGCATCCATCACTTATCCTCAATCGTCATTATTCCTACTACCGCCATAGCCCAGTCTTGCCAGTTCTCAAATCCTCTAGGATCAGGAACACCACTCTGAGCAAAAAATCCTATCCCAAATACTCCCGCCGCCCAATCTTTCCACCGCTCTTCCGGTACAGTCCCAAGATCATTACTTGCAAACATCTCAGCCATATACCGACAGTAGTTATCCCAAGTAAGCCCACGGGGATCAATAGTAATCATGGGTTTCCTGTCGAGCGCTCATCTCCGGCTTCCACAAGCATCAGGACTTTACCTAACTGGTAATCGCCGCCTGTTGTGTTGGATTCAAACCGTAAGCGCATCTCACGTCTCTGTTCACGCATATCTATCTTGAGCGTATTAGGTTGGTAGGTATACGGCCCCGTAGTCACATCTACGTCATCCGCATAGCCCTTACCCGTCACAAATAGATTCATAGCGCCACTCTGAACAAAATCAGGCTCAACTCGAATAACTCGCAACCATCTGTTCGCGCCCACAATATCGTTAGCGCCTGGACCACCTGTTACTAGACCTATGTTGTTAGTCTCAAAGTAACTATCAACCGCGTCCACATTCGTCAGATAGATAGAGTCTGTTCCCGTCTCGTGCTGCCAATTCGTATACTTGCCCTGCGTGTTGGCTTCATTCCCGCCCCATATAGGCTTACGGAATACCTCAGAGAATGTTCCCGCCGACCTGCGCGCACCTAATGCCTGTCCTGCGTCATACCACGTCTGTTCTCGTATATTATATATGATTGCGTCATTACATTCAGTAGCATCTCCACGCGGATAGAACCACCAAATCTCGCCGAATCTTGGCACTTTTGTAGCCCAAACCTTCTGGCGCTGGACATAGTTTAAGTTATCAAAGAACCAGTTCTGATTCATATTGTTTGGCATTTCCTGAACAACGCCGTTATACATCAGGAATCTATCTACACCACACCAGAAGTAAATGCCGTCGTACTCGATAACACATGAGCTAGACATAATAGAGGTCTGTGACGAGATTAAATCATACCGCCAATAGAATGGGGCAGAACCCGTGAAGGTTACGCGGATTAGCGCATCTAGCGCCCAAAACAATCCAGCAGGTGAGGTTGTACCACCGCGTACAGGTAAACCTTTAACAATCTTACCCGTGGCTACGTTGTTGGCGTTAGAATCAGCCGAGTTCCAATCTTGAAAGTTACCCGCAGATGAGTTTTTAATCAGCCCATGATCGCCATACACAAATAGGTACGGGTGGAGGATTACACATCCCCCAGAGACTGCAATCGTCGCACCCGTCGGATTTGCACCTGAGGTGTCTTTGACGGCAGCGAGCGACGACCCTGGAAAAGCGCCGTACAACACAGGAGTACTAGTAGTGCTATCAATATTAGCAAGATTTTGCCCAGGGTGAGCAACGAGAGTTTGAGTCGTCCCATTCGTGTCATAACCAATATCAAATTGCCAAAGATTGTTATTGCTTGCGGTAAAATCCGTGAGCGTGTACGGATAAGGACCGGAACCTACGCCGTCATCGTTGTCAGTCTGCCACTGCTCTAATCCGTTATTGTATCCAGATACAACATAGTTCAAGCCATTCTGAGAAGTCATAGTCATCCCGCGCGAGATACCAGACCCATTCAGGAAAATACCTTTATAACCACCTACCTTACGAGGGCGTCCACGCTGAAAGCGCACCCACGAACCATCAACATAGGTAGGAGCATCAAACAAGGTTCCATCTCTTTGGATACCCGGCTTGATCTGTAAGGATATAACCTTGTCAGTCAAAACGATCCCCCGCCCACGCCGGTGGGGAATACTACGCCCGTAGAGGAAAATGTCGCCGTTTTGACGCCACCAGAGGAAACAGCCAAAGTACCAGCCGAAGGTAGGTATAAACCAGTAGTGGTATCACCCACAAAGTTCAACGAAGGATTAGGCAGCGAACCGTTACCCAACGTAAGGCTAGTCAATGCCCCTGCAAAGGCCGTATTGGCGTTATAGACGTTTGTACCATCACAGATAACAATAGCTGTCTGCCCCTGTGGCAGAACGAACGTAGACGCCCCTATAGCCGTTGTCTTGAAGGTCAGTGTAAATGCCCCGCTCGTATTATTCTGGAGCGAATAGAGCTGTACTGTAGAAGGCAATACAACAATCTGATTAGATGTCAGAGTGCCGTAGTATTCCTGAATGGCATTCTGCCCCTGTGTAGGGGTTAAGGTAAGCGTTCCACCCGTCACAAGCTGCGACAGAATGGTGAAGTTAAACTGTGAGGGTAAAGACGATCCAAACGAGTTAAAACCCGTTCCAGAGCACACAATCACTATAGATTGGGTTAGCTGCAACTGGATAGAAGACGCGCCGTCAATCTGGTCCGTACCCTGACACGCAATAGTCAAAATACCCGATCCGTTGTTGCGGATCATTGCGAACCAGTTTGCTCCCACGCTTGATGGCGGTAGGGTAATCGTACCTACGCCTGAATCCCAAACAATGAACGAAGCCCTATCCGCAGCACCTAGCGTCCTAGCACTAAAGGTAGCCGAGTAGTTGTAGGATTGATTTAAGGTCGTACCAATCGCTGTTAAGCCATAACCTGCCAGAGAAGAAGCATTAGCAGAAGAAGTACCAGCGCCAAATGTAACGATAGACCAAGTTCCAGCAGATGTAGTGTTATTAGTAACATATATGTACTCAGCCATCCCTGATGAAATCGAGATAATTGTTCCTAAGCTATTGTCTTTAACCGTAAAAGGATTAGTTCCTACGTTACGGATAATCGTGGCCTGACCAACCGATACCTCAGTTGCTGAGGGCATAATCAGGCTTAATCCGGCGGTAGAGGCGGTCACTTCAATGATATTAGCAACAACAGAATTGGTATTGCCGTTCACCGGCCAAGCAAGATAGGTATCTGTTGTGATGCTTAATGACTCGTATCCTACTTGGCTCGGTGAAATTGTCTGATTTGTGAAAGGCGAGATATAGCTTGTCATATTAGGAATCCAATGCGACCGCTTGGCGATCTGCAATTCTGGTGACATCTTCTGTCTTCAATGCCTGAATAGCTTGATCGTATTTTTGTTGGAATATCTGACGCTGATCGTCTTTTAAGAACATCTGCGCCTGCAAGAGCGTCCCAAATAACATCACGTTGGGAGCATTAGTTGTCAACCAGTTGGTCTGGTTAGTAGAAGAAAGCGGAGCTATACGCTCGTAATACAACACTTCAAAGTTATACGCCTTGTCAGGCATCGGCGCTAATATCCACCAATCATAGTTATAGTCAGCGTAGAACTGAGGATAACCAGTTACTGTAGCATCCGGCGCGTACTCTAAAAGATACTCATACTTCCGCAAGAACACAGGCTGCTTAACGCCATTCACCGTCACGTTAAACGATACCGTCTTTCTCCAGCGGGCAGGCTTCTGTAAAAGATTGTTCCCACCAAGAATCTGCCCTTCTGCTACCTGTAACTGACCTAACGTCTTAATCTGCTGGGCAACTTCATACTCACATAGCGTAATAAACGTGGGAATTTGATTGATAGTAGCCTGATCCGACCGCTCCAAATACTGAAGAACGGTAGAGGTCAGGCTATCATACGTCATTACCCAGCTAGGAGTTGTCATTTTACTTTACACTTCAATTAGTTCGCCCCTAAACTCTATCACATTTTCATCCCACTTGCGAACGAGTTCAGGTGATAGCATCTTGCCTTCCTTGAAAGTCAATACCGCAAACCCACTACACCAGTTCACAGGATTGCCTTCAGTATAGTCAATAAACTGCGGTCCGTAAGGATCAGCCAAAGTACCTGTGTCCACGCCATATCTTCGCCCGTTATAGTCCGAAAACGGCGTAATCTTCAACTGATGTAAGTGGCCAGTCACAATAGACTTACCGGCGTTAATCGTATTATTCCAAGTTGCATGAGCACCACCCTTCCATCGATGTTTTACTACTACCTCATCGTTGATCCAACACGACCAACAAGCCTTCCACTCAGGAAAGTGATCTTTTAAGTGAAATCCATCTACGCCCTGAAACTGCGGTACTTGGGCAGCCAGAAAGGTTTCATAGCGCGAGTCGTGATTCCCTAGCGGCCAGATCAGCCTACAACCCTTTGGAGCGGCTTCAGACACCTCTAGGAGCCGTTCTGTTACCGCTCTTAGCTCATCTATCACCGTGGGCTTAGAATCCCAACCAATGCGAGGGTGGCGCGATATACCCGCACCGTCAAATGCATCGCCGTTGTTGATAATCGCAACTGGCTTCAATTTCTTAATCATGAGTAACAGCCCCATGTGAGCCGTAGAGATTAAGCCAGGATAATAGTGGGCATCTGAAAACACTAAAACAGTACCATTAAGAACTTCTAAGTCTACCCGACCTTCATGGTTCTTAATTGTAATGTCAGGTCTTTTATCATCCCTCATTGAGTTGAAGGTCTTTAATTCCAAACCTTTATTGTTTAATTCAGTCTTTGTGGTGTGAGTGTGTCTGATTGATATTCCCAGCTCCTTCGCTACTAAAGTGGGAGATCCCAGACGGTTCCATGCCTCAACGAACTTTTGCTGTTTTTCAGACAGTTTCATTATGAACCCTTATGAAAAAAGGCACCGAATAGTGCCTTCTTATTTATGAATAGTAGCGTGTACCTTTGGCTTCGATTATGAGCGCCTGTCGTCTGGGCGCGTCACCCTCATGGTTAGGCACAGAGATGTGCGTCCACGAGTTAAACTCTCTAATCACTTGATCAAACTGTAGATTAGAGGCGATTACAGCCTGTACAACCTCATCAGGAGTCATACCTGGTACTCTGATATCAGCCGCACAGCCTAAACGATGCTGCGAGGTATCCTTAGATCCTACAGCGTCATTTATCTTTTTAGAGCGATAAGCCGAGTTGATCATAATAGGCTTACCACCCAACATATCCTTAACCTGCTCCAGAAACGCCGATAGACGCTTCAGGTTAGATAGTTCTGCATCAGTAGGGGTGTTATCCCATCCATTGCGTACGGCAACGTCAGAATGGGTCATCTCGTCATAAGAAAAGTGCTCGCTCAACTGCATCTCATTCTCCGCAATCTATAGGTTCTGTTTTGCCGCCCGTAAGCGAACTCATAGGTTCCTGTCTGCCCGTGGGCATACTTTTCTGTTCTACGTTCATGCCCGTGGGCATAGATTGATGCAGTAACTCGTCTTTTCTCTGACTACCGGCTGAGGACCCAAAATAGAAAGAAACAACTTGCTCACACTTGGCTGATAAATACCCCATAAGCGTACCAGCCAATACTGAATCTACTTTTGTTAATCCGAATAAAGTTAAACCCGCTGTAGCGAGGAAAGTAACTACAATCAGTAGCGCCAGCCCATACAGAAAGAAGAAGTGGGTTTTCTTATCATCAGACATTACAGAGTTCTTTGCCAATTACGCACCATACTAAATATCTCTATGGGTGCGTCTGTTGTTAGCTCGTCAATCCTTTTGCGGATCTCATCTGCGCGCCGAGATAACTCAACCATCTTTTGTTGGATGTCTTCCAACTCCATCTGGTAAATTTCCTTAGCGCTCATTTCTTGTTCCATAAATCAAACATCGTTTTAATCTTTTCTTCTAGTACGTTAATCCGTACGTCCATCTTGGCTAACACGATTACCAAAGTCACAAACCCTAGCAATACTGGCCAGATTTTAACTAATAGGTCTAGGGTATCCATTATTTGTCTGCCTTAGCGTCTAGTTTGTCTATAATCCTCTCAAGAGTAGACTTAATATCGGCTAACGCATCTTTGAAATCTTCTTTACGCACATACTTCTCACCTATATGGTGATCTAAGTCTTTAAGGTCATTTTTAAGATCTCTGATGGCTTCCCACATGGTTTTCAGAACCCAACCGGCTAACGAACCAAATACACCAAACGCTATGTCAATCAGGCTCTGAAATTCCATTTTAGTCAATCCGTAAGATGTTTTAGTCGAAGCCACGCAGCGTCTTAGCTAAACGAGCACGTTGCCCTGTCTTGCCAGGCGCTTTTGCGGCCTTGTTAAGCTTCTTGAGAGGAATCTTCTTCCCTTCAGGAACTCCCAACTCTTCCCTCAACATCCCACGGTGAGATGGTTCAATAGCTTCTTGAATCCATTTCTTTGACTTAGCCATAATTAGTTAGTAGAGCTAGGCGTTGTATCAGGGGCAGCGTCTACAGGAGGAAACTGACCTTCTGCTTCTTTTTGTACTGCTGCGATCAAGCCCTGAACTTCCACAAACTTCTGGTTGCCCAAATATGCCAACATTGCGTTTACTAACTCTACTGACAAAGTGATTTTATCCACGTCACATCTCCATTAAAAATACCGCTATCAAGGCCAGCGGGTTGCCTATTTACCACCTTCCATCCAACCAGAACTCTGGTCAGTATTCGGACTTAATACCCCCGCCGCAGCAGAAGCATCATCTTCAAATCTAAATGTCGTAGCCCACCGACCATTCAACTTCCAGCCTAGTATAAACTGAAAATATGACGGGCTTGCGTCAGCACTCCACCGTAATTGTAAACAAATGCAAAACGGTAGCATAAACCGGAAACAGAATACCCCATTACGGAACATCTGTGGTCTTTGCTGTGTGAAGTCAACCCACACCCACTTACCGTTTGAAATATATCCCGAGGTGAACATCAATACCGGCAGGATACACTCCATAGGGAGCAGAAAAGGAGGCCAGTTCAGGATGGTGTTTAGCCATCCCGGCAGGCGTGGGTCTTGTTCAGTAGCCCAGCTCACTTGCTGTTAGCTGCAATAGCGTCTGTAAAAGGCTTCAGATCGTTAGAGCCATAATACTCAGCACCCTTACCAACTTGAATCTGAAGATGCTCAACATTACGCTTAACGCAATCAGCCCAATCTGCGTCTGTCATTTCTTCTGGTTTACCTGCTGCTAACAGATGCACCGAATCCATCGCTGCTTTATAGTCTTGCTCTACTTTCTGCTCGGGGGTCATTTCCATCATTTGATCCATTTTATTACTCCTTTAATTACATGCGATAAGCAACAAACGTGCTTGCTGCGGTTTTGAGGAACTTGAAGGTACCAGAAGATGCTGCTGCGATTGTTGCTAAACCTACGATTGTCACGCCTGTTGCTGCGGTTACAGTCACAATACCTGCACCTGTGTTCACAATCGTAAATTGCAGTGCTGTGTTGGTGGCAATAGAACCTGCTGCATCTATATTAGCACCTGTATCAAAAGTCAGCGCAGCAGTTGTGCCTGTGTACTGAATCATACCGGTCTGTAATACAGCCAATGTCAGCGTAGCAGCAGCAGACTTGGTTGTGACAGACATAGGCTGCCATGTGGCTTTACCAGAATCTACAACGTGGAGGACGTTACCGTCACCATCAGATAGCACTACATAGTTAGATGCTGTACGGATGTCTAGACCGCCTTGGTTGCCAGAGTAACCGCCGAGGATGGTGTTTTTGGAACCTGTGGTTACAAGATAACCGCAAGCGGTTGAATAGTTGTTTCCAACAAAAGTATTTCCATTTCCAGTTGTTAAGCTAGAACCTGTTGAATTGCCAATTAGTGTATTTGACCCGCCTGATGTTAAAGCATAACCAGCAGAATTACCTACACAAACATTATTACCGCCAGTAGCTGTGCCAAAACAAGAAAGATAGCCAACTCCTATATTACTATTTGAAGTTGTGCTGTATCCTGCTTGATAACCTAAAAATGTATCTTGAGTGCCAGTAGTATTACTAAACCCAGCCTGATAACCCACTGCGGTGTTATTAGATGCGGTGGTGTTTGAATATAATGCACTTTCTCCAAAAGCACAATTTAATCCGCCAGTTGTATTATTGGCTAAAGCAAAATAACCAAACGCATTATTTCTAGCACCAGTAGTATTGGCGGTTAATGCTAGTTTTCCAAGAGCATTATTGTTGTAGCCAGTAGAGTTTGTATAAAGTGCTTGATAACCAATAGCCACAATATCAGCACCAGTCGTATTACTATAAGCTGCTTGATAACCTACAGCAGTGTTGTTAGAGGCTGTGGTGTTGTTTACTAAAGCGTAATATCCAAACGCAGAGTTATAGTTGCCTGTTGTATTGTTAAATAATGCACTTTTACCTAACGCTGAATTGCTGGCTCCTGTGGTGTTGCTATATAAAGAATTATGTCCAACAGCAACTAAAGTATCGCCAGTCGTGTTGCTATAACCAGCCTGAAAACCCACAGCGGTATTGTAAGATGCGGTGGTGTTGGCTTGTAGTGCTTGTGCTCCGATTGCAGTATTGTAATTACCAGTTGTAGTTGATTGTAATGCCCCACTACCGAATGCTGCACTCCATAATGCTGTTGTGGTTGCAAATCCACTAC
>Ga0007810_1000110_pt1 | contig 23501 bp, 42 predicted proteins | sample CryBogCBE15Jun09_FD_71193 | JGI IMG/M metagenome (GOLD analysis project Ga0007810, IMG submission 71193) | Freshwater microbial communities from Crystal Bog, Wisconsin, USA - CBE15Jun09 | ecosystem: Environmental > Aquatic > Freshwater > Lake | place: Crystal Bog, Wisconsin, USA | collected...
CCGTGCATCCATATTTGGACACTACCTGCTGCGGCAAGATTTTGGCCACCATTTACACCAACTGTATTTGTTACCGCATTGTCGCCAAGAAAAATTGCGGCTGAATCTCGGTTATTAACTTGAACTGCCACGTATCCCACGCCGTTTGGCAAAGTCACTAAAGGTGTTGGTGTAGTTCCGACTGTAATGTTGTTATGAATAAGAGCCATAAGAGTTATTTCCTTCTCTAAGATTGTTGTAAATTGTAACGGTTATTATTTTATTCTGCTTGACTGTTTTCCTCAGGCGGTACCCATCCCGCAGGAATATCGTCAGCCGGTACTGTCAGACAACGACAATTTGGGTGAAGCGGAATATCCTCGGCGGTGTAATTATTACTAAAACTTTCCCCAACGTTCACGACTTCCCCATCGATATCGCACTCTTCGTCTATCGGATCACTAGCCGCCCATTGAATTTTGTCCACTCCTAGCGCGGCGAAAGAATCTCTCGAAGCGGCGTTAGCGGCTCTCGAACCTTCGGTCAGGGCAATCATTAAAGAACGCTCAGGGCTAGAAAGAGAATCCTCAATCATAGAAGCCAGTTTGGTAGGGCTGGCACCAATAGCGAAACCATCTGCCAACTGAGAGCCGAGCAAGTCGTAACTGCTCTTGTTCATATCAAGGGATTTGATTTCCACTTCCCCGAGTAATTTTTCTAACCCACCCGGCGGGCGTAGCAAAGCCTCAGCCGCAAAGTTACCCGGTTGCCAGTTATCCCAGTCGATAGCCTTCTCTAAAACCTTAGCCGCCCACCCCATAGAATCCCAATTATGAATCGGTTTCTTTTCGGCTTTCTTAGATCTCAGAATCTTGCCGAAAGCGTCATAAGTCGAAGCAACTCCCGTAACGTACATTTCAGCGTAATGCTGACGGAGAGCAGACTTTAGAGCATCACGATTGAGCGTGACATTATGCATCGCCCACGCTCTAGCCCTAGCCCTGTCCTGCGATATGAACTCACTCGTAACCGGATGCGTATGCAGGTAATCAGCAACTACCTTTCGCCCATCGACGCTTTGCTTCAAGGCGGCACGAATCTTTATGGCGGCTTTAGCGGCTATGCGCCCATCGACTTGATGAACGCCATGAATCATTGCAGATACGCCTTCGCAAGAGATTTCATCGTGTCGAGATCTCCATCGAAGTAGCACCTATTCAGGGCATCTCCAACGATAGGGTCGAGAGCCTTAAACTCGAACTGACGAGCCCTCTTTCCCTTACTTGACCACTTTAGGAAAGCCTTGACCTCTGCGCTCGCTTCCTTAGCCATATCGGGAGTGCCAAGCCAGACTGGAACCTGATCCATGCCTAGCAACCACATAGCAAAGAGGCGGTGATGCCCGTCGATGATAATCTGCTTTTCGCCGTCATCATAAACGAGCGGATACCCACGGTACGGAGTTAGGGCTTGACCCATTGACTCAATATGGTCGGCAACGTTAGAGCGGTCGAGTCCGGTATCGGTACCGTATAGATCCTTCACATTGACGAGGGTGAGTTTTGCTTTCTCCCATACATCAGGGCTGACCGGGTAGTCACCGTCCTGAGTTTCGACAACCGGCCACGGACTCGCTACTGAATCGGCTAACTCTTTCGGACTATCCGAAGTCGGATGGTCGCCAGCCGCGTTCGGAAGTATATGCAATTTGGAGAGCGCATCCTTCACTTCTGCCTTAGACGGTACTCCAGCCTTCTGAAAGTCCGCCTCAGTAGTTTCATCCACCGGAGCGGTTGGCTTTTCCTCTGGCTTTTCCTCAGCAGGAGCCGTCGGTGCTAGTGGGTCGATTTCGTCGTCCACATTCTCAACACCGGCAGTTGGAGCGGCGGCGTTCACGATTCCCTCAGGGGTGAAGAGATAGACGCCATTACCAGCAACCAATATTGGCTGGTCAGCGGCGGGAGTATCCAAGAGCGGAAGTCCGAGTTCGCTACGGCGTTCGTTCATTGTCTTAGTGCCGCCACGAAGTTCGAGATCAGATTTCTTTGCGGCTTGCTCATTGTCGCGGATTTCATTGACCATGAACTTGAATTCGAGTTCGCGTGGCATTTTGAGATATGTGTACGAAATATTCGTAATCATCTTAGAAACCCATTGAGCCAAAGGAGCGACACCGATAGCCTGAGCCGAATCTGCCTCTCCCTCTTGATGCCCAGAAGCACCTAATCCACCTTTTTGAGAGAAACCGATTTCGGTAGGCAACACGCCAAAGTGTCCGGTGATAGAAGTAATCAGGTACTCGTCGAGAGCGGCTCTGAACTTCTCTCCGTAACCTTCATAGAATTGAGGTTTCAATCCAGACGGCAAAATGAGAGCGCGCTTGCGTTGTTCAGTCTGTCCAGCGAGGTTGTCGTTAATGATATTTTCGTACTGCTTCATCACGAGCGGATCATTACCGAAATCCGCATCCGAGGTCAGCATCATCTCAGGCGTTACGCCGTCGGTATATTCAGCACGAAGCCATTGCTGGCGACGAAGATAAAGGTCGGCAAGTGGTAGGCAACGCTCTACTGGTGAAGATCCATAAACCGAGTTTGCTCTGCGGTTACGAATAAAGTATGAAAGGTCGTCGCTCGTGAACTCTCCGTCGGCGTTTACATCATCAGAATTTGCAGTGAACTCCACGCGAGGGAAGCCATAAAGGATTTGCTGATAAGCGGCTTGCGGTGGCATTGGGCGCATACCGCGGTCGTCGAGTAGTGGCTTAATGGTAGAGCCATCAAGGATTTGGAAGCCGTATAGATCTCCCCCTACTGTCTTTTGCGGCCAGATAGCCCAAGCATCGAGAACGAGGATTTCTTCAAGGCTCATCATCATCCAGTCGATGAACGTCAATCCATTAGCACGGTCGGGATTTTCCCAGAAAGTACGAAGGCGATAAATCTCATCTGAAAACTTAGAACGAGCCTGACTCATGGCGCGAGTATGGTCGCCACCAATTTCAGCGATAATCTTTTCACTTGCATCCTCAGCGATAACGATATCCCAATCCATACCAGAGATTTTGGCTTTGAGGACTTCGATACACCGGCGCACAATGTCGATTTGCTCAGCCGCGCCTCGGAGAGTCTTGAATTGAACTAACTTCTGCTCAGTTCCGATATTAAGGTTTTGCGCTACTTGGTACTCGTAACGGCGAGGATCAGGGCGACCATCAGCACGAAGCGGGTTAATTGCTCCCGGCAGAATAGGTTGTCCGGGTCCGAAAGGAACTCCAGACATTAAAGGATTTCGAAGTAACGGAGTCTGTTGTCCGTAACTGTTTTGCGTATTCGCATCCCTCATCTGCTGTTCAGTCATTACGACCGCACCCGCAGGGAGATTACTTGGAGCCTTCTCGATTTGTTGTGCTACTGCTTTTGCTAGACGGTCAATTAGACCCATGTTGTCCCCTTAATCGCGCCCCTTAAAAATCAGGCAGGTGTAATGATAGCGTGATTACACCGAGGGCATAATCTCGTTCCGCGTACTAACGGCAATCGGCAACTAGGGCAGAAGTCAGCAAGAGCGGCAAGCGAGCGCAGGGCAGTAGATCCACCCATCAAGTCTGATACCGCCCATACCATAGCGTCCATGCGGTCAGGTGATTTATCGCTATCCGGTTCCCACGTCACCAACTGATCTTCGAGTTGCGCAAAGTTATTTCCCACCATGTGAAGGCGTAATTGTTCAGATAAAGCAGACACCGGCTCGGCTCGAACTTTCTTACCCCTAGACGCGTGAACCTTTCGATACGGGATAGTTGAATCAACCTGTCGGAGAAGTGACTCAATCATATCGCCACCGTTATTTGCTTCTCCAATAACTCGGTCGCACTTCCACTTTCTAAACATCTCAATGGCTTTTCTCGCCCAGTTTTCAGGCGTTCCCCTCATTGAAGCATCTTCGAGAATGTAATAGTGACCATCCGGCGTAGCACCGGCTACCACGATTCCAGTTTCGTCCGAGTCTTCGCCACTCGTCACGGCGGGGTCAATAGCAACCACGACACGGAAATACGGCGGGGCATCCTCAACCTTAATTCGAGCCTGTTCGATAAGATCTCTTGTCCATAGGGCAGAGTCCGACTCGTTCAGGATTTCCCCATAAAGTTCCTGCCTACCCATTCGAGTACCAGCATATCGAGCCTGTAACTCAATCAACGCTTGCGGAGCGAGGTTGTCGGCATTATCAAAGGTCGAACCTCTAGCGACTTTAACGGTTCCATCAGTTCGCCCGACGAGGTTTCTAATAAGGCTAACGGGTCGTGGCGTAGTGGTGATAACGGTTCGAGGATGCTCTCCAAGGCGCAATCCGAACTGGAGTTGATCCCAAGTGTCCGCGTATCTCCAAGCCGCTAATTCGTCGCACCATGCCCCGTGATGCTGTGGTCCGCGAAGGCGGTCAGGTTCATCAGCAGAAAAGAGTTTGATTCGAGATCCATTAGTCAGCACTATCGAACCCTGCGAACGGTTGTAGTCGTCGATGGAGCCGTAATCTTTTAGTATGTTGATGATGCCCGATTCACCCTCAGCGCATACATCTCTCACGTCGCCAAAGGTAGGAGCCACAATAGCCCACCTAGTATTCGCTCTCGTAGTTGCTTCCCACGCCAACCACTCAGCCGCAGTTCGAGTTTTACCAGCACCACGCCCAGCGAGATAAAGATAGATACTCCACGGCTCGTCGCTATTCGGTAACTGCTCCGGCCTCGCTAAGTCCGTCTCCCACGCTATTCGGCGATTCTCTAATCTCTCGTATAGTCTCGATAATCTCTCTCGTTCTTTGTCGTAAAAGGTTGCCGTCATAGTTAGTTACCTCAACTTCTGTTTTGATAGGCATATCTAAGCCGTAGAGTTTTGCATCGCGTTCAAGTATTCGGAGCATCATTGCAATTGCTCTTAGATCCCCGCTAAGCACTCTATCCCATATAGCAGTTAAGGCGGTTTCGAGTCTAGCCCTATGTAACTCTCTACCCTCACTCGCTAACGCATCATCTCTCGTACGCTCTAGTGCTCTCTTAAAAGCGGCGTGTGCGCCTGACGGATGGGAGTACCCCATCTTCTCCGCAATCTGATCAAAAGTTAATCCGCCCTTACGGTACTTTAGGACTTGTCGCTCTTTTTCAATAAGGGCAGGATCTAACTTAATTACATTAGTGTCGCTCATAATTACATTGTAACCGTTACTTTTATTCTTTAGCAGTATTCCAAGTAATACCTTCGTTAGTCTTAAACCACTCCACTGTTTCGCGGATTCCATCTTCAAGTGACTTAAAGGTGTTGGGGTCAATTCCAATAGCGGCAAGCGTTGAAGTGTCGGCAGATACTACTGTTCCGAGTTCCCTAACTACACGTTGAACCTGAATTCTATTAAGATCAGGATTCACTTTGGTTACGGCATCTACGATTTGCTTCAACTTCTCCGGGGTATCTATTGCCCCACCGTGAGGCTCACCGGTGCGCATAGGCACTAAGTCAATTTCCGCATCCGGTACATATTTTTGAACTATTTTCGCAACATCTAAAACTGTGTGAGGGGTCACATTACCAACATCGATTGGGTGCTTAGGGATATTTCCCTTTGCCGCCTCTTCAATAGCAGTAACGAACACTCTAGCCACATCTCCGACCCATACCGAGTCGCTGTATTGAGTTCCCCCACCGTATAGGCGCATAGCGTTTCCGGATAAAGCAGAGCAGATGAAGGAAGGCACAATTTTGCGTACCTTTGCCGAAGCATAAGGAGAAGGGGCTGATTGTCTTGGTCCATAAGCGTTCATTGGGCGAACCGAGATCACCTTTAGCCCTCTATCTTCTCTATACATCTCCACGAATCGTTCTCCGCAAGATTTTGTAATGCAGTAAGTACCTCTAGCAATATTGGCATTGCCTACCGCCGCGAACACCATCGGCAAGTCGTATCGTGAAGCGGCTTCGAATACATTTAGAGCACCAACGATGTTGATTTCAGCCGAGGCAAGTGGAGCATCGATTGTTTCAGTAGTTCCTAGCACCGCCGCAAGGTGAATGATCGCATCTACGTGTGCCGCCATTTCCATTACGATTGTTGAATCTCTTACATCACCGAGAAGCCCTTTACCATCTAGGCGACCTTTATGGTCCAGCACATAAGGTGTATGCCCTCTTTTTACTAATTCTTCTTTTATCCAAGATCCAATAAAACCCGAACCGCCTGTAATTCCTACAATCATTTGCTTGCCCCTGTTCTTATTTTTTTATAACTCTCGTGAATAATCTTTGGTACGGCATTATCCCATTTAATCGCGTGATGAAAACGATTATTAGTTACGCCTATTGTGCCAATCTTAACGCACGAAGGCGACATAATTACAGAATAAAAAGACTTTACATACGTTCCGGAATTCAAGTACGCATCTGTCATACCCCCACTCGCTTTTTGAGTTTGAGTTTGAGTAAGGCATACATCCATTACTGTGAAAAAAAGTTGCCCTCTTGACCCATGAACTATGTAGGCATTAACGTCGTCGTTTATTTTACCGATGAACTCAACAGGGTCGTTTGTTTTAAGAAAAAAAGAGTTCATTGCCTTGCGTTTTAACCGGTGTTTATGACCCCCATTTATACCGCCTATGAGATCCCCACCTTGCGCAAAAGCAACAGTTTTTGCTCCGGTATCATCCAAAAAAGTGAGCATTGCTTCGATAACGTCATCCATATTACGAATTGCTGTTGAACCTAGTTTTTTCCCATTAGGAAATCTATGAAGAAAACTATTGTAATCATCGTCTAATTGAACGAAATAATCTAACTCTAAATTACGCGCTATTTGAAAACAGGCATTTCGAGCATAAACTATCGCCAATCTATCCGGCTGAGTATCTGCCGTGTCAAAAGTTTCGGCTACGGCTTTCTTGTCGAACTCAATTACCCACTCCGCACCGAATTCTTTTCTATATTCATCCCCTAAGGGATCTTCATTGTCAATAATGATGTAAGTTCTGCCTGTATAACCACTTTTTTTTAGAGTTTTAGCAGTAATAACATTTTTAGGTCGTCCGTGTGTCAAAATAAACACCGCGAACCTTTTATGCTCCGGCACTGTTTTGACTTTCCAACTCGGCAATCGTATCAGCGAATTTAACATAACCATTACGAATAGCATTGTTAAAATCTATTATCACTAGTGCGGAGTTTTCCATAAGTTCCTGAACCTCTACCGGTGCGTGCGCATAGTATTCTGCTATTTTTTTATAATTAAACACTACGTGCCTATACGCCGCCAATGCGAGAAAGCCTTTATCTGCTTCCGAAATATCAGATGCCTGAATTTGTGCGTTTAACTCATAAAACTTTTGCAAGTCAGCGAGATCAGAAACTTCCGGCTTTTCTCCCACAATTTCATAGTGAGGCACATTTACCGTTGCCGTGTAGGGGTTTTCATCGTCAAAATCTTTTTTTATTTCCTCAAAATCATCTTTTGTAAATCCGAGTTTGCCTATATTCCATCCGTTAGCATCTAAATCTAGCAACTGGCTTGCAAGAGTTTGATTATCCCATTCAGCCAATTCGGATGAGCGGTTATCGGCGAGCGCATAGGCTTTCGCGGTGTTTTCGTCCCACGCATCAGGGCATCGTGATATCGTGATTTCATGCCATCCGAGAGCCTTAGCCGCTTCGAGCGTTCCATTTCCAGCAATCACTACATCCTGATGAACGACTATTGGTTTGCGTTGCCCGAACTTAGTTAGGCTCGCGGCGATAGTATCTATATTACGTTTTGAGTGTTTCCGAGCGTTCTGCGGGTCGAGAATCAGACTCTCGATTAGTACCGTTTCCACCTTCATTTAGTGCCTCTAATCTGGCGTCGAGCAAAGAATCCAACTCACCCATGAGCAACGCCTTACGCTGATGGGTGAGTCTATTGCCGTACCTGTCCTTCAACATCTCGGCAATATAAGAAATCGCCTCGTCGATATCAGCGACGGTGACTTCTTCCTTTTCAATTATCACGAAACTATTTTACCGTTTTACGGGCTTCGCGTTTTTCTTTGTAAGCGATTACATCTTCGGCTCGGTAGAAAACTGCCTTGCCTTCTTTCTTCACCCATACAATCGTCTTGCGAAACTGCAACTGGCGAAGGTTATTCATAGTGATACCGAGGTATTCGATTACCTGATTACTCGTCCAAAGTTCCTCTACCATCCCGGCACATCCTCAACTGTCTTGACGATATTGTTGAAATCGTAATTTGTTGAACGGGCATCATTACCGCCACTAAATCCAGTTGAACGGTTTTGAGATCTCGGAACGATACTAAAACTTGTTCCATTAACTTCTAGGGCAGACTTAGCCTCGCCGGTTTTTGCAACGTAATTTGACTGCGAAAGAGTACCGATAACGATTACTTTGTCACCCTTACGCAAGTTATCCTGAACGAGATCAGATTTTGAGTTCCAGAACGTAACTCGGAACCAAAGTGTTTCGCCATCTTCCCATTGACCGTTGACCTTTTTGCGAGGCGTATGAGCCAGCGAGAATGTCGAAAGAGTTTCATCTCGTACTGTTTTTAACTCAGGGTCAGAGCCGAGGTTGCCTTCAATCGTGATTTGATTTACTGCCATGTGTTTGCCTTTCTTATCGTGGGTTGCTTAGATTACACCTTCTCGACGGTTCCGTCATTTTTTAATAACACCCATTCCCCGTCGGGTCGCAGAAACGGCTCGGTTTCTGGATCACTCCAACTGCTCACCATCCAACCCCTATCGGCAGACATTGAAGGTTGCGAATGTATCGAATTAGTGCCTAAGTTGTGACAGGCGTGATGAATCCGAATAAGGTTTGATGCTGAATCTTTCCCGCCGCGAGATCTTAATTTACGGTGGTGAAGTGCCATAGATTCAAGGGCGGGCTGACCGCACGTTTCGCAGTAATGCCCCGCCCTTTCCTCTACCAGCCTGACGATTTCTTTATCCACTCAATACCAGCCGAATCTCTTTTCGTGACTCCAAGCGGCACACGGAGTCGAATAACGGCGGCTAATGTATCGCAAGCCGTACTGGATTTGCGTGTACGCGCTCTTAGGCTCGAACTGCATTTTGTAATTTCCCCATGTCGTAGGCAGAAATTGAGCAATCCCGAACGCTCCAGAAGATTTGTTTCGGGCTTTCGGATTCCAATTACTCTCTTGCTTCCACAACTTAACGAGGCATGAATACTGATACCGGTCTGATACCTGAAGCCGAGCATACTCTTTCGGACTCATCTGAATTACGAGGTGCCTTTTAGGCGCGAAAGCGGCTTGCGCTCCAACAGTTTGCAAAGATCCAACCACTATGGCAATTACGAGGATTTTTGCCTTACCCTTTATCGGGTCGCCTTACTTCCAATCTTGCAGACTTCGCAATCGTTTCCTGCATAGATCCATTCGCCGCACTTGTGACGGCTAATTTTTTTGTCGTCGTTATCCATTTTCGTCCCTTTCCGGTGATAGCGGATTTCTTCAATTTTACACCCTGAACCCCTGATGACGGTCAGGGGCTAGGGCGTTTTTCGCTTTTTAGGCGAAACCTATTTACTTCCACCCCATCCGTCGCCCTTAAAAATCGGGCGAAAGGTAGAAAACTTGCGAGATGCTTCCCCTTTACATATAGGGCAGATTTCGAACTCCGGAGCCGTTCCGATAGGGTATTCGACTTCGAGTAATGCTCCATCGACTTTGCACTCGTATTCGTAATTAGCCAATCTTTACCCCTAACGCCACTTCGCGGATTTTTTGCTGAGATACCCCATAACGCTGAGCCAACTCTATTACATTGACTGCCCTACCGTTTTCGACTTTATATTCCTTCTGAATTTGTTGTTTTTGTTCCTTCGTCAGCGGAATTCGTGATGCTGGTCGCATTTTTTTGGTAATTTCCTTTTTTGATTATATCGATTGCTAATTTCAACCCGGCGACTTCGCTTAATAAGCATTTATCGAGTTCAATTTGTTTTTCGAATTCTTCGATTATTTGCTTTCTTTGTCCGTGGTATCTTGCCGACATTTGCCCGATATAGCGCATTTCTGCTTCTAAGAGATCTTCTAGGAGAAGAATCTGTTGCGCCTGTCGAATAAACCTTTTTAATGTAATCATTTAATTCGCACCCACTCTTTCCACGTCATTGTGATCCCCTGATAACTTAACCGATAAAGTTTGCCGCAATCACACGCCCAGACACTCCCGATGCTCTTAAAAATTGTTCGCGGAGTTTTGCAGTATTCTCTCCTATGACTCACAGTTTTGCCTCTTTCTCTCCCCATTCGGCAAGCATTTTTTTTCTTCCGAAGGCAATAAAGCACCCCCATCGGTTAAAGATCTCAGCATTATCGTGAAGCCACCAAAGCCGTTCCGCAACCCACATTCTCACGTTAATTTTTTCTTCTCACACGCTTTTTTGGTTCCGGATAAACGATTTTTGGTGTTTCCACCAAAGAAACTGCCCAAGTTTTCAAGCAAGAAATTGAACAGAAATTATTATTGTTTGCATGATGCCAGATTTCAGGCGGATAATATTCGCCGAACATTTGTTCACATTTTTCGTATTTGCCGCAGTTGTCGCATACGTAGTAATAACCTTTACTCATTTCATTTCCTTTTCTATTGCTTTGATAGTAGGGCAGGGATATAGTTTGAGATCATAAGCGCATTGTTGAGGTGCATTAATGCCTTCCGGCTTGTGCAATCGTGTTACTTCCAGCAAAGCCGTGAACATTTCCCACACTCCCGGCAATCCGTCATACGTCCAACCTATGTCTGCCATCTTTAGCATTAAGTCGTCGTGCGTCACTTTAATCGTACTCTCGACTGAAACTGAAACTGTGTTGGCACTTCGGACAATGAACTTGCGTGTCGATGTTACCGTAATCGTTCGTCTGGAAACTTTCTTCCCAGACATTTCCGCATCCGTCTGGCTCTTTATCGGTAATGCAATCTTCGTCACCGCACATACACTCCATTTCGATATCTACGTCTATTGAATAAACTCCAGATCCATAAAGAGAAATCATTTTTCGCCTTCCTCTTTAATTAAGAGTTTCAAGCACTCTCTGATGTATTCATTTAGTGACATGTCGTAATCTTCAAGAATTGCATTTGCCTGAAATCTTATTTCCTCACTTAGCCGAACCGTAATAAAAACTCTCTTATCGGGTCGGTATTGTTTTTGCCACTTGCTTGCTGCCTTCTCTAGTGTCTCCATATTAAAGTCCGATGCACTTCTGAGCGGAGCCTAGACACCAGCCGGAGCCTGTCCACCAGACATGATTGACGATGTAATAAAGAGCAACCAGCCCCACGATTACGAAAGGAGCGAAAACCACTCTACGTCGGATTACATATTTACGTTGCATTTTCATTCTGTTTCTGTCCTCTCGGTACGAATTAGGTTTAGGGGCGGGCTCCAAGTGCGTTCGCCTAGATCTCGAATTGCAAGTCGAGCGAAACCGTTATCGAATACTGTTACCAGATATTGAGTTTTGTTTTCATCCTCAAATACGCTTGTCGTCATCATTAGTAGATCTCCATTTTTCTAAGTTCGTGATTGATAATTGCTAAACACCATTCGCATTCATACATAATTTCGGTTTTGCTTACTTTATGAGCGATGAGTTGATTAACGAATCCACCGCGAGATCCACACCAGACGCAACTCATAACTTGCCCTCAATCCAGAGAATAAAAGCAAAGATTGCTAATACGGAAATAAGTCCGATTATGAACATGCTTAGCATTAGATCACATCCCCGTAATTAGTAGTGACCATGTAGATATCTTCAGCCGAATCGAAATACACACGATAAGCGAATCCGAGTGTTTCCAGAAAAGCCTTAACGAACATAACGCCTGTGTAGTTTTCAATCCAATAAGCACGAGCGAATGTGTAATCTACTTCAGGTTGAAATGCTTCTGAGTAGTCAATATCTTCGAAACGACCTTCCTGAAGTTGCCAGTCGGTTTTGTGCTTGCTCCAGTTCATAGAATTGACTGTAAGTTGTTCAAAATCTGCGTGTGTAATTTTCATTAGTTAGTGCTCACTCCTACTGATTCGAGAAAGTTCTCTACGATGATGCCGTCATATTTCTTGAAAAGGTAGCGCGTGATTTCTTCAATATCTGCATCGAAGTTGATTAGCGCATCGAATACTGCTGAGATCTCATTAAACATTATGCGACCACCCATCCGGCAGAGTGAACTAAATTGCACTCTAAGCATTTACCAGAACGAATGTCATAATCAGCACCGCACGCACATCCAGCCGCACGAACTACTGGCTCGCCCTTATGGAAATCGTAGTGAAGGAGCATTTGGTATTGCTGGGCGAATTTCTTACCGCAGTTAAAGCACTCGTATTTTGTAGCCATTTTTTTGCCTTCCGTCAAAGGTCGGGGCGTTTGCCCCCTGTTAGTGAAAATCTTAAATTGAATTGAAATAGATTACAAGCGATTACGGGGATCTTTTCCGGATCCCTTAAAAGTAAGGCTCGTATTCATATTCTGACTTGTGATTGCAGTCAGGGCAAGAGTTTTTGAAAAACTCTCTGCGAGAATTAGCAGGAAAAGAGCGTGGCTCGCTCCACTCATTAAAGCACTCACCGCACACGAAGATGATTTCCTCTGTAATGATATTTGTCTTGTTAGCCATTTGGAGCCTCTTTCTGTTTAGGGGCTTTCTGCCCTGTTAGGAGTAATCTAAATTGACCCCCGATAGATTACAAGCCTTAAGCCGCGTTTTTCGAAAATAATTTCAGATCAGCCCCCGGAGTGTCCGAATAGACTTTTTCCGCTTTTATGTCAATTACCTGAGAATCGTCGTTGTAGCCGATTCCGGTCAGGGCATCCAGCACCCCGCGAATATATTTATCGAGATCAGGAGCAACAGTAGGAAAATCCCGTTTTACCGTTTTAGGGCGTTTGACCCGGAAAGTGATTTCAATCCCGACCGCCCCGTCCAAAGGCTTGACCCCATTCAGCCGAGCCGCCAGCGCGACGGTGCTTCTCCAGACTGCCAGAGCCGACCCCTGAGAATGAAGAATATGCCCGTTGATTACTTTCATGGATCCCTGAGGAACCGGAGTGCCATCACACGAGAAAGAAATCATCCGAGAATTATGTCAGGGAATAACCTCGACTGGCTCAGTAACGACCTTGTGAAAATCCCTGACCCCGTTAGTCAGATAAAAGTCATACGCGCCATGAGCATCAGCCTGAACATCCTTCACGAGCATTGCCTCGCCGTTTATCGAAACTTTGTCCCCGTACTGCACTTTGTCCGGTGTGATAACTGTCATGAGATCATCCTCTCGTAATGATTACGATAATGGTATCAGATTACTTACGATTTGAACCTTAAATCCTTGACGATTTCCTTCACCGAATCGGGCATTGGAACGCCCTCTCGAATGTCGGCAGGGCTGAACCTAGGTGGTAGGGGCGTAGGGGTGGTGATAATGGCTCTGGAACCGGCTAGGAGCCGTTTTTCAGGTAGCGGAGCATCCAGCCACCGGTCGCCATTCAGCCAAGTCGAAGGATGAGCCGTGAAAGCAGGGTCACGATTAGGATCTCGAGCATATCTTTCAACCCCTTCGATAATAATTTGACGCGATGCGCGCTTAATTGCCTTTGCCCAAGATTTCAGAGCGGTCGCCTTTCCGACTTTTATCGGGTAGGTAGCCCAGAAAAGGTCGAAGGTATATATATCTTCTTTATCTTTATCTTTATCTTTATGGTTGAACGTTCGTTCAACGTCCGTTGAATCTAATTCATCATCTCGTTGAACGGTCGTTGAACGGTCGTTGATTTCACGCTTAGTCGCAGACTTTTTACCAGCCATCGAAGCCTGTTCAGACTTCTCCCGGACTTTCGCAAGATCATTTTCGACCCTTGCGTGTGTCCAGATATCGCCATCGACCCAAAAAAACTCGGCAAGGATTTCTCGATTATCTTCCCATTCTTCAAGAGTCATGCGAGCCACGAAAGCGAGCCGGTTCCCGGAGTTGTCTAAGGGTTTCCCTCTCTGCCAGTAATTCATCAGCAAGAGCAGGTACGCCCCATTCTGAGCCGCGTTCAAGTGAGCCGTGTCGGCTAGGTAATCGCTGACATAAAGTTGCATATACGGTAATGAACTCATACGTTCCCCATCGCTTCGTTAATCATTGTTTCGGTAATTCCATAAACGGCAAAATCTTTGAGCACCTTTGTTTTGAGATCAGATTTTCTTGGTGACAATAGTGCTCGCCTTTCTTCGGTAGTCATTCCACCCCATACGCCGTAATTTTCATGGTGCGCTCCATAATTTAGGCACTGCTTCCAAATAGGGCAAGGGATACAGGTAAATCGAAAAACATCTATGCCGACCACCGCCCGCACGTTTTTTTCCTCAATCTTAAAAAACATATCCGGCGGCAAAGTTTTGCACGCGGCGTTTTTCCATTTGATTTCGGAGTATTGCGGATTGGCATAATGGTCAAAAAGAGCGTCGAGTTGATACCGGTCGAATGTCCTATCCTCGAACATGACGACCTCGTATTTATCGGCAAGCCTTTTTACGGTTCGCTCGCTTACTCCATATCTATCTGAAGCAGTTTTCAACGAGATTTTGACGGACACCCGTTCACCCCCGTTGCGTCATAATAAGAGCAGAACGAACGGCAGAAATATAAATCCTTTTCCGGCTCTGGGATCTCTCCGGTGCGTGCCATTTCTTTGACTTCATTCAGCCACTCGATACCACGCTCTGCCATTTCAGGGTCGTAAGCCTCTGTGTGTTCTCGAATATCGTCGAACCCGCCATCTCTAGCCAGAGCCACGAGCGAAACTTTCTCAACCGGATACCCATTCTTTTCGAGAATGTAGCCATAAACCTGAACCTGCATCCGTTGTTGCTCGGAAGGAAAATAGCGAAGGCTTTTAACCTTAGTCGTTTTCCAATCTACGACCTGTTTTCTATCCTTAATGTATAGATCAACATGACCACGCAAGCCCTCGATGGAAAACTCTTGCTCGATAAGAAAATTATCGTTGAAAGGATCTTCTCTCTTAATGCTCTCGGCAATTCCGGAATGAATAAACGTTCCCATAATTGCCGCAAGCGAATCTGTTTCATTAACCTTCGGAGCATCTGTTAAGTGCATCCAGACACGCCGCTTGCAGTCGCCGATAGAAGATGGTCCAACATCAACCTGAATCGACCTATCTCTCTGGCTATCGTGAGCCGCTAACGACCCGACCAGCATCTTCGCAATATCTCCCATTATGAAGCATCCATTCCAGTACGAACCGACGTACCAATCGAGCGCGCAATATCAACCTGCACACGAAGTCGAGCCACATTGGCACGATTAGCCTTTACGATAGCCTCGGACTCAGCAACCATCCGATGCGCATCTCTGTTTTCTACCAACGCCATGTCGTCCCGCTCTCCGACTGTGTAATTTCTTCCAGTAGGGGAAGATTTGCTTGCAAGAGCCAGCCTAGATTGAGCCATCGAGATTTCATAGTCAGCCTTATGCCGGTGATACGCCGACTCAGAATCCACTAAATCATTGTGCGCCTCGTCAATAAGTTTGCTGAGATCCTTTAGACGAGCCTCAACCTGTACCGGAGTTACGACGCTCATTTGCTTGATTCCGCATCTTCTAGAACTGCATCAAGCAGTTGTTTTTGAATATCTAATTGCCATTGTTTGGATCTTTTCTTGGTTGCTTTTCGGGATAGTCCTTCTTTAAGCCATAACATTTCAAGAAAGACAGTCCATTGATTTAACTCTGGCCATAGTTCTTTTTTACGCCCGATCACGCCTTTTCACCCAACGCAATCTGAGCGCAGAGATCTTGAACCTGTAACGCCACGTTCTCAATTCCATGCTTGACGATTAGTTTCTTGTTTTTTACGAAATCCAGATTGCAAATTTGGTCGTAAATATCGAGACGAATCTCCGCTTCGAGTCGAGCCGTCATGCGAGCCAATTCATCTGCCAGCACTTTATTCGAGTCAGCGTTAAGGATCAACTGCCCGTTAATAACCTGCCAATGTTGTTGATGCTTGCATAGTAGTTTCATAGTTCATGCCCACAATTCTCGCAAGTCTTGACCTTGCGCTCGCTTATTTCTCTGTTGTTGACGTAGTTAGGTAAAACATAAATAGACGATTTGTTGCGCCTATCCTTTAGCCTGATTATCTTTCCAGCCTTATGCAAAACTGACAACACCCCAGACGCTTGACCATGATGCCAGCCGTAGAGATCTCCTAACTCTTTCCAAGTGACCCCGAAATATCCAGCATCGAAAAGAGTTCCCATCGTTTCCTGTTGCCGGTAACTTGTCGTGCCGTCGCCATCTTCACGAACCGCACGTTCTTCACTCGTAGCCGTTCCCGACCATCCAGAAGTGCCAGCGTAAGGAGTTACCGGTGCCAACTTCCAAAGTTCAGCAATCTGAGATTCAAATATCATTCTGACAACTCCTGAACCCGCTTGTTTAGCGCATCTTTAAGAGTCGTACCCTTGACCTTAATATCCAAAAAATCCTTTTCGTCTGTCCAGATTTTACGCAGTACCGGAATTTCGTTGATTGCATAGATCTCTTCGAGCACCTTTTCAATGCGTGTCAATTCCTCAGGCGTTAAAGTGCGAACCTCATGCTTACGAGGATTCTTCTCATACCGCTCGACCTTTTCCATTTCTTCACGAGAAGGTCGCTTGTTTCCAGAGAATATGAAATTTGCCAACGCTCTACCAATCGCAGACGTTTCGCAAACTTCAAGCGCGGAGGTTTTTGTAACCATAGACGAGCCGACGATTTCCTCAGCCATTCCAGAAGTTACGCACCGCTCATCTTCTCTGTCGGTATAAATCCATGCCTGAACGATAAATCGAGATCCATCATTATGAATCACCTGCGTATGAATACGACCGTTCGGAAACTGCTCCCAAAACTTTTTGATACGGGATTCGACTGTATCGTAATCTTCCAAATTGAAACGACCTGCCATTTTATTTGCCTTCCGTTAGTAGATTGTGAAGGTCGGCACAATTTATGCAGACCGATTCTCTAAACATTTGCCCATTGTCATACTGATACCAACGATATGAAGTTTTGTTTTTTTCTTTTCCGCACATACCACAAGCCGCATATTCGAGGCACTCTTTACAATGCTTAACAGCGCCAGACTTTTCATAACGCACAACGACTTCGGATTCTTTATCGCAAAAAGAGCAGGTCGCCATCATGCACCTTCCTTCATTCTCCACGGCATATTGTCCGGATAAGTTACATTCTCGTACGATTGAACTTGCGAGGTATAGTCACCAGTTTCGCAATACCAAATGCAAGTCTTTTCAATAGATTGAATTCCAAAACGAAGTCTGCGATTGCACACCGGACACATTTTCTGCGTATCAGTTTCAACGCCCTCGATAATAACTTTTGTTGGAAGTGCCATTTGCTTATGCCCCCCATCTTACGAGGACTTCCGGTGCGAACTTTTTAGCGCACTCAGATCCAACAGGGAAACATCCCTGAGAGTTTTTCTCGTCACTACCAACGACGATAAGTTCCCATCGCGTACTGACCTCAAAATAAAAAGAGTTTTTACCTAACTTGCGACCGCATGAATAACAATGCGTAAGCCCGTCTGCCGCTTTAGGATTTAGTGGTGCACGATCTCCAACATTAAACTCGAATGTTGTTGTTGTCATTTTTTGCCTTCCTGTCGGGGTTCATTCTCTTGAACCTGATAGCCAAAGATTACACCCAGAAATCCGAAAGCAACACCATTTGCCGAAGAAAGTTAAAAAATCTTTTGGGCGAGTCTTATGGCAGGATTAGCCCATGATTCGAGTTCAGATCAGCCTGTGGAGCCTAGCCGTCGTGGTCGAGGCCGAGTTGAAGTATCCAGATCAGGTTGACGATATTGTAAATAGGGCATCTACGCTCTTTGTTACCGGCCTCATGGCCGCCAAAAATCAGGGATTAGATATTGCCACCACGACAACCCTGTTCGATCCCGATTCAGACGAGGATTAGACTTTTTTCTGCTCCATGTATAAAAAGGGAGCCGCCGTATAGGGGTCATGCCGGCTTGCTATGGTTAAGGCATCCTCAATACTTGCCCCGGCCTCTAACGCTCCTATGGCAAGGCTCGAACCGCTACCGACCCCATAAAAACCTGTATCCGTTAGGCTCACGGCAAAGTCGTCTGCAATATCGAAAACTTCGCCCCCGACGGCAATCAGGAAAGAAAACTTCGTTTCATCTCCCTTTTCTTCCCACTTATAGTCGTGCTCCTTAAAACAGGCTTTCAGCGAAGGCACGACTTTTGCAATAACGAAATGGTAGAAATCTCTTTTATCGGTAGCAGTAGGAACCGGCGGCGTCCAAATATGTTGAGCGATATCGCAAGCCGCAGATTCTCCAGCACCGGCGATGATGAACTGACCTCTCTGCGAGATCTTAACCATACGAGGGTGCTTAAACTTTCTCGTAGCAGTAACTAAGGAATCAGCACCAAAAATTACGCCATCCTCAGACTGAACCGCCACGATAGTTGTCATTTAATCAAGCCATACCTTATATGCCGCAGTAACGCGACCCTTAACAGGATCAACGAAGTGAAGCCGTTGCGAAGGGGTAGCACTAGCGGCAAGCATTACGCCGGCGTACCGGTTATCGCTTTCAGTAGAGCCGCTTTGATAAACACTTCCCTGACCGTTAGCCATTGCCCACTCCGCGTGAGTGTGATAATGCCCAATATAAACATCGCGAAACTCCCACGGATACGCGCCAGATCTCCACCGGTTTGCGTGTTGCACAATCGCACCCGGACTAGCGAATCCATTTCGACCCACTTCATCGCCGTGAATAAGTAACGCTCTGTAATTACCAATCTCTACGCGCTGGATATCTTCCGGACATTCCTGCCACGTTAGACGTTTTTCTCCAGAGAGAAGTTGGCGAGCCAATTCATAACACATCCGGTCGAAGTTATCGGAGCGAGGCACGTTGTCGCGCTTAGATCCAATACGACCATGATTACCCCACTCAGGGATTACGTTGACTTTAGAATAGTTAGCGAGCGCAAATCGAACCACATCAACCAGCAATCGGCTGACATTTACATATTGCTCGAATAACGTAGAGTCGATTTCGAACGCCTGACTAGGAAAGTTGAATAGACCTTCCACCATGTCGCCACCGAACATAATCGTGCAATCATTTACAGGATGGTCGGCTCGCATGATATCCGTAATTGAGATGGCCTTTTCTGCAAAGGTTAAAACTCTCTGACGCATAATCTCAGAGTTGTACGAAGTAGTTTTCTTTGCACCCTGCCAGTCAGTCATGTGCCAAAGAGCGACTTCCGGTTTCTTCTTTCCCTTTTCTAATTTTCTTTCTGGGACAGGCTGAATCGCACCCATTCCCAAAACGGCATCGTGCGCAGACTGTTGGGTTGCTTCGACGAGTTGGTCAGTTCGTTGCTTTGCTTCAAGGAGTTGTTTCTGCGTTCGCATAAGTGCTTTACGAAGTTCAGTAACATCATTTGACTCGATTCCTTCAGGGATCTCACTTAGTCGTTTGCTTAGGCTCATTATGAAAGTGCCGAATCTCTACCGTGTTTTGTATATCCCTCTTTATCGTCCCACGAATCTTCTTTGTAGGGATTATAGAAAAGGCGAACAGATTTCAGCGCATCCATCATTAGCGCAACTTGATAAGCAGGAATATCATCTTCGAGTTTGAGAAATCCAGCCCAGACTCGACCAATAGCAGTGAACTCAATATACGCGTCGCCATATTCTTCGAGGCGTTCTTTTAGTATTTCTTCTACTCGATTACCGGGCATTTACATCTTCCGCTTCTGTGATTATTGAAAGTTGCTTCGGCTATTTGATAACCCTCAGAACGAAGTGCCGCAGTAAGAGTCGTTGTTGGCGTACCTTTTTGGATATGAGCGAGCAGATCTTTACGGTCGGTTTCGTTCAACATATCAATGATGATTGCCAACGTGCATTTGCTTTCGGATTTTGTTGTATGTCTTTCGATTGAATCGGCTAGTGCCATTTTGCCCCCCTTTACGAGAGAAGCGTACCGAGAAAAATCCAGAGAAGCGAACTGACACGCTAAAAGAAAATAGCCACGGGCAAGCGGATCCCCGTGGCTATTTCTGTTTCGATATTAAGTTGTACCGCTAAACCTATCAGGCTCTATGCCTTTTTGTCTGCCACTTTCTGACCTTCAGAGATTACGGCATTGACAACAGGGGCGACCAATTCTTCAGGCGCACCGGTTTCCTTAGAAATCTGATTTACGAGTGACTTCGGGTTAATTGTTGCCAAGAGAGGCGCAAGCAATCCACCTACGAAACCACCGATTACGATTTCTTTTGCAGTATGACTCTTGCCCGGAAACGAATACGTTGCGTATCCAGCCGCCAAGATTCCATACGCGTAATGCTCGACGAGAGCCTTCTGCTTTTGTGTGATTTTAATTTTCATTTTGTTGCCTTTCCGATTAGGTTGCGAACGTACTTTTCTGCTTCGAAATCACTTGCGCTTGCGTGGTGAATCCCACCCACTCCGCGATGATGTTTTTCGCAGAGCCATTCGAGATTCGCTGCCGATTCTACCCACTCCCCCACCTTTTCGGGATCACTTACGCCGGGGTAATCAACTTCCAGCCAGCGCAGATCAACCCCGTTTTGCAGGCTGAACTCGATATGAGCGTGGTGAAGTTCTAAGCCCCCGCCGCAATCCGTGAAATCGTTACGGTGCAAGCCAATGGCGCACTTCGCGGTGTCCTTAGTGGCTTTGCGGTACGCGTTAAAATCTTTGTAATGCGGGTCGCTTTCTCTTGGCGAATGCTCGGGAAAATGAACCACATAATGATTCGTAGTAACTTGATCATGTGCCTCCGTCACCCTTTCACCGCCGTCAAGAAAGCATCTATCGGGAAGTTGGCACCGGGGTCAGTATGACCGCCGGCAATTTTCTTCGCAATAGTAATGTCGTGATGGTAGGCGTAACCTTTAGTCTTGCCATCTAAAATCTGAGCAGACGTAAGGTGAACGGCAGGGATTCCGTATTGAGATCCAAGAGCCTTAGAGAGTTCCACCAACTTAGCGAATTCGGCAGTTGAATAGGCATCATGCCATTGAGCGGCAGTCTGAGAGGCGGCTCCGGCGAGTTCGATAGAAATACTCTGCTGGTTTAGGTCGAAATCATTAACCGCCCAAGCCGTGTCGGTATTTTTTACTGACTGAACGATAGCCGAGTTATCGACGCAATAATGTGCCGAAGCCTGAGGCGCAGTCGAACCAGCGAACCACTCAGCCACCTGCTCAGCCCGACCTTGCGTTTCCGGTGTTTCCATTGTATGAATCACAATCATTCGAGGCGTGTGTGTTCCACGACCTGCCGTGTAATTTTTTGCCTGAATGAAAGGGTATGTCATTTGTCTAATTCCAATTTTGTTTTGATGATTGCCTGATTTATTTGTAATTTATGTAACGCTTCGTCTTGGCGATTCATCTGGTCCTTCATAGATCCACCGCCATTTTCGTACAGTTGATACTCAATCTTGTCCAAACGCTTGTCGATTTTCTTAAACATTCGGCTAAGCCAAAAGAGCGGTGCTCCGATAATGACCACGCTTTCCAATATTGCCCAGATAGCCTGACTAACTGTATTGGTGTTGTTCCAGAAGTTCATCGTTGCGCCCTTTCGGGTTATTGTCTATACGATAGTTACAGTACGAATTGTACCCGTTGAATCGACTACTTTAAGAGTGTTCGAAGTTGAGTTAATCCACATATCCCCATTACGGCGGTTTGTAGGATCAACGGCAACGACAGGAATTGAAAACCTTTGAGCCGTTTCCAATTTACGAATACGAGCATAAATGTCGTCGAAAATATCTTTAATATTCGGCGGGAAGTTCAAGTAACCCATAGCGCCCCCTAGTTAGATGTATTCGTCAGAGTAACGGTTACGATTTCAGCAGAATTATTTTCGCCCACCGTCACATTGTAGGCGACGATTCTGTAAGTCGTATCGAGTTGAGTCGGGAACGAGTCGTCTAAGATCCTCACGCGAGCATCGTCTCCGATTTCATACGAGCCAAAAATAGGGTCGTTGTTAGGGGATACGGCAATTTTGATGGTCGTAGGCGGGTAAGAAACTACTGCAACCTGTCCGTTGGCGAGGTTAGTTAAAAGGGTCGAGTCAGAAACGTCTGAGTAATTAGACTGATCTTCCAGCAACGGCCAGCCGGCGGCAATTTTAGTTCCGTCGGTACCAGTAGCCAACAACTTGCCGGGATTAGAGCCGGCTCCGAGGGCGTAAATAGTATTAGCGGCAGTCGTTCCATCTTCTAAGAAAGAGTATTCAATAATGTTGCCCGGCAACTCAAAGACGGGAACCGTTGTCGAGGTAGCCGAATACTTACGCCCGTAACGTGGATACCCTAGGCGAAGCAACTTAGCAGGGTTATTGTTCGAGTCGTAATAAACGTAAATGTTGAAATCGAAACCAGACGCAGAGCGCGAGAGATCTTGAATTAGCGAGAATACGGTTTTGTATTCGTACCCATAAACGGTTCGGTTAATCAGTACGCCGGAAGTTTCAGTACCAACGGCAACGCCGATGTTTCCATTAGTAGCCGCCTGAGCAGTATTAACGACAGATTGAACCGCGGTCAGTTGGTCAGTATTAGAAAACACCACGTCCGAGGTAATCCTTCGACGCTCAAAGTATGACTCGAACTCTCTAGCCGTAATCTTTAATGTTTGATTAGCCGAGGTTCGCTCACGATTCCAGATAATGCCGCCCCACACAAGCGCACCATCTCTGTCCACATAAAGGGCAGTACGGTCGGGAATAGTCGCGTTGCTGACATTGAGGGCGGTCGTGTTAATACCAGAGAGCAAGAGTTCGCCGGTAAAGGTTCCCGAAGTATTTAATTGCTGAGTGAAATTAACGTTAGTCAGGGGCAACTCAGCCAGAATTGTATTCGTTAAAAGGTCAGCGAATAAGTAGCGATATTGAGCCATGTGCCGACCTTTCTGTTACTGATTTTCTGGTAAAGTGAACTCATCCTTAGCGGGATCATAAGCCATACCGATACCAGCAAAGTTGCCTCGAAACTTAGAGTTGTACGATGTTTGCTTCCACTCGGTATCGTTGCCGTAAAGTGATTTACAGAAAGCAACTCCTATTGACTCTGATTCAGGGAAATCCTTGTTTTCGAGAGTTTCGTTATTGACGACAATGACTTGCTCGACGATGTTCTCTGAATTGATTTTTGCAAAGTGTCCCATAATTATCCAATCACCACAATAACATAGCCTGAACCGCCGGAACCGCCGGCTGCTTGATATGTCGTTACTCCTGAACCACCAGCACCGCCACCGCCACCACCTGTATTCGCAGTTCCTGATGTTCCTGCTGAAACCGGTGCGCTAGAAGAAC
>Ga0007810_1000112_pt1 | contig 23355 bp, 35 predicted proteins | sample CryBogCBE15Jun09_FD_71193 | JGI IMG/M metagenome (GOLD analysis project Ga0007810, IMG submission 71193) | Freshwater microbial communities from Crystal Bog, Wisconsin, USA - CBE15Jun09 | ecosystem: Environmental > Aquatic > Freshwater > Lake | place: Crystal Bog, Wisconsin, USA | collected...
CTCGGTGATGATGAGGGTGCACTCGTGACTGCGGTGGGTCCCGGCCCAGTTGGCATCATCCAGTTTAGGGATGCCCGTGATCCGAGACTTTTTAGAACCATCCGTCTTCTTCAGCTCCTTGTCGACCAGAGAGTTTCCCTTGGACAAAAGATCTTCAAGAACTCCTGAAGAAAAAATATCCTTAATGAATTTTGGTTTAAAATCGAAAGTCTCTGAAATTTTTGAAGTGCATTCAGTCTTGGTCTGGCTACTGAAGGTTGGGTTGACTATCTGGGCCCGGACGAAAATGAAGAGAGAAGCTTTGATCTGCGGCATCTTCACAGTGATCCTCTTGTCCTTGGCGATCTCTTCACAGATCTGCTTGGTCACACGGTCGATGTGGGTCCCACCCTTGGTCGTCGCAATTCCGTTGACGAAGCTGACCTGCTGAAACCCTCCAGAGGTGCTGTGACCGACCACGATGTCGAACGCGCCCGTGTGCATACGGGCCAGAGGGACGTCCCCGAGATGCCGCTTTGCAAAGTCCTCGAGTGAGCCAACATTGATTTCTTGCTCATTGAATGTGACCCGGGTCTTGGCGCACCACAGTGCTGCATCCCATGTCCTCTTCTCAACAATTCTGAAAAAATCCGGGGTCTGACCCCCGAACCTTTTCCAGTCTGGAAGAAATTTGATTGTCACATAGGGTTTGGAAGTTGTGGCCGTCAGGGTCGGTGGCTCAACCTGGCTCATATTTTTGGACCAATTTTGTTCATAAATTTTTCGACCATCACAAATTTTAATTGAAAATTCCTTGGAGAAGACATTGGCCAGCTTGGCCCCGTAACCGTTCCGACCTCCCGTGACCCTCTGTTCATCATCATTATAGTTTGAACTCGTCAAGAGATGACCGAAAATGAGCTCGGGAATCCAGATCTTCTCGGTCTCATGCATCTTCAGAGGGATGAAAACTCCTGAATTTGTGACTGAAATTGATCCGTTCGAAAGTGTCCGGACCTCGATTGAAGTGACCTTTTTTGGTCCGAGTGAATATTGATCGATCGCATTGACCAATATTTCATCGAAAATTTTCACCAGTCCAGGAGAAACCTGAAGAGAAGCAAACTCAAAGTTGTCTGCCGTTCCTCGGACCCAATAGTGACCGGTCTCGATACCGAGCGAACCGACATAGGTGTCGGGTCTTTTGAGAATATGTTCGACATGTGAAAGGCGTTCATATTGTTGCATCGTTTAGTAACCAAAGCCCCTACCCTTTACGTAGAATCCAAATCGAAATCAAAATTGCTATGATGCTCCAGATGACGATATGATCTAGCTTGTCCATCGCCTGAATTTTTTCGGGCTCCAATTTGGCAAACTCTTCCTTGTAACCTGGGGGCTTAAAGGGCAACCAGATGTAGCGACCGAAGGGAACAATGGTCGGCTTCAGCTTGTCCTGGCAGTTATAGGAATAATCATACCACGCCAGAGCTATATACGGGAACCATATGAGGAAGGCCAGGACCCAAAGATTCTTGTGGGGCGCGAACCAATAGCCCGCCGCAAGAATCAATGTAAAAATGATGCATTTCAGGTTGAGAGCAAAAGGGTGTCCCGGGAACAAACCACCGGCCATCTCTTACAATTTAAGTATAAAAAAAATGAGTCCAAGCAGGAGCACAGCGAAGAAGACAATCATATTAAAATTAATTTTGGTTCCAAATAGAGAATCAAAAGCAACCTCTGGTGTGATTGTTGGCTTGCCTATTTTGGCATTCACTATATTGTGAACTAGGACGGACCATTCAAAAAGGACAATGGGATCATCGGACTCTGGTAAAGGGTTCTCGGCCAGGACCTTTTCGAAATGAAATCGACAGGCCCCACACGGGAGAACAAGTGGATACGAGTTGACAAAGTTCCTGAGGGATTCGGGGTCCCTGGAACCTAGACAGGCTGTGTGAAGGGCTCCCCAGAAATATGGCCCAAAAACTTCTGGACTAATATTCATTCCTAATTTAGTAATATATTTGTTTTTGCCTCCCAATCTTCCAGGGTGCGCTTATACATCTTGCCCCTATTTGCAAAGAGGGTTCCGGGAGGAGAATAGACGCGCTCTCTCCAGATTCTTTGAGCGGCTATGATCTTGTCCTCATCACGTGTCACAGTGCCGTCAGGTTTCAGGTAACAGGCCTCGCCAAGGGAGTTCAAGCGCCTCCTCTTTTCGAGCCCTCTCGTAAAATCGTCCCTGAACTCTTCTTCTATTATGACCCCATTGATCCGAGGGAACGGGTAGGGCATTCTCTATTAAACGCCATTCTCTTTTATTTTCTAATCAACCTAGTAGGAATGATTACGACAGGTCCACGCAAGTCGGTTCTTAAAGGAAAGCGCAGCCAAATATACAATCTGGTAAAGAACAATATTGGTGCCGCATGGTTTTGGAACATGATAAAGAACAAACGTCGGGGAAATAACTATGCGCTCCATAATGCGTCCGGAAATCTGGCCGGGTTTGCCGTTATGGGCAAGAACCTTCCACATCTCGGAGGGTCGACCTACATCTTCCTGATCGGCGCAAGACCCGGACACGGCTACGGCTCGCAGCTTCTTGCTCGCATTATTCAAGATGCGAAAAATCGAGGGCTCAATTATATATTCCTAGAACCGACCGAAGAGCGCGTGAAAGTTTGGTATAGGCGGTTTGGGTTCACGAATGTTTCGAATGATCTCATGGTTTTAGATCTCAATCCTTAAACAAACTCCGGATGACCAGCCATCTGGAATGATACTCCTACATGAAATATATTACCCTCATCTTCTTGACCAGAAAAGATAGTATGATATTTGGATTCAGGCCCAAATGTCCAGTTGTCTTCTTCAGGATCATATGTCATATCAGTCTTCACCTCCCACATATATTCATCGTAACCTGAAATTTCAAAATATACGAGAGTTTTCGTCTCTGTCAAGTATTTGAACACCTCGGCATAGTGTGAAAAGCCTTCATAAACAGGGTGCCAATCGTGACGCAGTGTGGGTCGAAAGGGCGGAGGGGTCAAAGGCGGCAGTTTGTGCGGTTTAAAACCGAGCGCCCTCCTCGAATCTATGTCGCAAAAGTTTGCTATATGTTCGAGGAGGTCGTAGGGAAGTTCGGACCAGATGGCCTGCTCCAGGGACTGTGTCCCGTCGCAGCGCAGCTGCTCCATTTCTTATTTAGGGCTCTGTGTCCTTAAGGCTCAGCCTCCTGAAACCAGATGGCCTCTACACCGCACTTGTTTGGGTCGTTCCGAACATACTTGGCATAATCATATAAAATCTTAGACTTGGAGACGCCTACTACGGCGCGAATGCACGTGCGCTCTTTGGCATTGTAGTGAATGCACTTCTTACAGAGCTCAGGAGTTGCGAGTATGTTCAGAGTTGACATGTAGCTATTCAACGCTCAGTGGTTTTAAGTTTATTTAATTGACATTCAATTGCCCATGAAGAACGACCAAGTTCTTTTCCAATTTCTATAAGACTTTTACCATTATTAGAAAGTTCAAGAAGCTTGTTGGATTCCCAATAAGACCACTTCTTTGAAGCATTTGGTGTATTTTCAACGATTGCCTTGAATTTTAGCCGCATACCATACATCTTTCTCATGACAGAAACTTGATCATCGTGAGAAAGTGTTTGAAATACTGTTTCAAGTTGCTGAAGAACTTCCATTTTTTCTTACTCTCTCAACGCCCCGAGTCCTTAACTAAAGCAAGGGGATCGCAAAAGCCCACACGGGCGGTTCAAATCCTGGAATTGATGCAAAAACGCATAGTATGCCTTCATAGAGCATTGGCGACAGAGCACCGTGTGAAATTACACATAGGGTAATTCCACCGCCCAGAAAAGCGGTTCGTCCTACTATCTCTCCAAAGAGTAGCAGGGCTGACATGGTCATTGAGCGCCCCGAGTCCTTATGCCGCTGCCAAAAGAGCACGTGAAGGTCTTGTCGGTTCAGCAACTTCTGTGAGGCTTGAGAATGGGCTCTAGGCACCAGGCGCACTGCTGCATACTTGATTATGGGTCTTTTTTCTTAACTAAGCCGTATCTTCCAGCAACGATGCCTTTTCATCTTCATCCCAACACCACTCCATATAACGTGATGGATGCCAAGTTCGTTCCATAAGTTCCTCTTTGATCTTTTTGACAAATTCTTCAGTTCTAGGTCGAATGTTTCTAATATCTTCCAAAGAGACCCGTCGGTTAAAATGTAAGGGGGTCTTCACCCTTTGTTTGTCGATATGTGCCATTCCCGTGTGATACTGGACGTAATATTCTCGCGAAACATCATGCGAACCCCCATTCACTGCGAGTATTCTTCTCTCATTCGTATCAAATAATAGTCCATAGACATACATATCAGTCGTATCTACTTTAGTTCCATCAAGTGTATAGAAATCAAGTCTAACTTCATGATATTGAATACTTATTACAAATATAGGACATCCATTCAGTATCCATTCAATACTGTTCGGCACGAGTGTTACTTCATGAACAAATTGACCACCAATGACTACCTTGCAAAGAAGAGTCTCTGGATAATTACTCTGGATTGCAAATACACCATCACAATTACCACATGATACTCTGTTCGATTCAAGTTTATTTTTACAGATAGCAATTTTAAATTTTGCCCGAGACATAACTAAATCAAACAGCGCTTCTGAAGCCTTTTGGTATTCATCTTTTGTATTCGTTTCAAACTCATCTAATTGTTGTGAAATCCCCACAACTAAATCATCCATTTGTTTTTCAGCGCTCATAGCTTTTAACCTCGTGTGTTTTAATAACATAATGCTTCCCACGCGGAAGAGGATTCTTTGATGTAAATTCATTCACATCATCCATAGTCGCAAAATAGAGAGACTCTCCAAACGAAACAGACGTATAGAAAAAAATAGTTGTAGCTTTCCTAACACCAAAGATCTCCATTTAGATTTTCAACGAGTCGTCTGTTTAAGCCTCATATGGACGCGAGATGCACCCGGCAGGTGTCGATGCATATCGATCTATGGCCTTAAAACAATCGATCGCAAATGAAACTATGACACACGAATGATAGTAGAATTTCATCAATCATCTTAGGTTTTAGGGCTTTGCGGCTTTAACTTTCCTTGAATCGCGAGTAGCTCGACGCTCCCTGTGTTTAAGTACGTGGAGTGATGAGGATCTTGCGCACCATGTTTGGCGGGAGACTCTTTGCAAAGTTACTTCCTATAAATGCGAGACTGCGACGCATGGTTGAAGCCTTGTGATATCGGGCAATCGTACGTGCTTTGTAATTTTTTATCATGTTTTTCATATAGTTCGGTGTGTTGTTCGACTTTATCACGGAATTGGCTCTCGCACCTCGGTTGAGGAGAAATCTGAAAACTTGCATGTGTGTCCCGAGGTAGGGACGGGTGCGCTCGCCTTGGATGGTGTGCATAAGTGCAGTACGGCCTCTTGTATCCACTCTGTTGATTGGTGCGCCCCTGTCTATGAGTTCCCGGACAACTGCCAAATGACCCTCGGATGCTGCAAGCATAACGGCATTCATGCCAGAATCATCCGCCTGATTAATTTTTGCACCTCGGTCTAGAAGAAGTTTGACAACTGCTAAACGTCCTTGCTCTGAAGCATATAAAAGTGGAGTATTATAATGTCTGTCCCCCATGTTAATTTTTGCACCCCTGTCTAGGAGTTCCCGGACAACTGCTAAATGACCGCGTTGCGCGGCATGCATAAGTGGCGTAGTCGCGTCTGAATTTCTTGTATTTTTGTTTATTCCAGAATTTAAAAGTTCCTTGACGCGATTCAGGTTTCCTGACTTTGCCGCGCTGTGGATCGGAGCCATGATATAAACAAATATTTTAAACCTCATATGGGCGCGAGATGAGCCGAATCTATGTCGCAAAAGTTTGCTATATGTTCGAGGAGGTCGTAGGGCAATTCGGACCAAATCAATGGGTCCATTGTTTATTTAGAGTTCAGTGGGTTTAACTGGACTTTTCCCAGCGTAGACAACTTTGTGAATATGATACAATTCAACAAGTGAAGCCTCTATCACAGAGATATCGCTGTGATCTGTAGGATTGGTATAGGTTTTGTCATACATATCTTGTGGAAAATACAAACGTTTGTATCCTTTCATTGAATCCTTTGAGAATTCTACAATAAAATGAAGTTCTGGAAGCTTTAGGAAGAAATCGTAAAGATCGATGTATTCATCAAATTCATAACGATTGGTCGCTGTAATGAGGCTATACATCTATTATTCTAAAGTTTCTGTTCTCTATCTTAGAGATTTTCTTTCATGCCGCTGTGCATTCGTTTTCGTATATATCCTGAAAACTTCAGCGACATAATCAGGTCCTTTCCCGGCCATATCGTGGAGAAGCTTTCGTAATTCTGGAAGACCATGATCTCCCCGCCAGTTAGCCGAGTTTAACCATATACGTAGCATCCATTCGTCATGTATAATATCATCTTCCTTGTCTGAAAGGACGGAAGGCTTACTTATTTCTTTAAATTCCCTTTCTCCAAAGGGTGTCACGTCAAGTTCCTGAACGGATTCCATTCTTTACAATAAACCTCTGGCACTTTTAAGTATAGTTGATCCAAGAGTCGGATCCTCCTTTCATGGACTCGTCCTCGTCCTCGGTTGGAATAAAACTGTATGTTTTACATTCATACCCCTCTGGCTCCTTGAATCGGTCCAACTCTCTCGATTGATAGTCTGTGTTGTAAAAGATATCACCCGGCGGCACGTTCAATTTTTCATTCAATTGATATTTATAGTGTAGTATATCACGCCGTGATGCTTCATGGACCCACTTCATTATATCGAACCTAAACTTTTCATCGGCTCTATGTATAATAATGGCCTTATAGAGACTCTCAGTATATGAACCTGAGTCGTATTCGCAAGTAAAGCTAATTGGATGTTCCTGTTTTTTCCTATCCCGAATTTTCAAAAACACCTCCTCTTCCTCCCGTCTTTCTTTAAGGATCTTCTCCATTCTTAGAATAAAAGTTTTCTCTTTAAACGACTAATCATTATCTATTGGAGCAGTTCCACGGGCGATCGGGCGCCGGCTTGTAAGTTTTCGGCTCATCTGGAGTTACTGTAACAATCTCCAGCTGACCCGAAAGGTCAGGTCTCCCAGCGTGAATCGTCATAAAGAGCTTGAGGGCATACTCGTATGTCGAGGCGTGAAACGGCGCGAAGCTCTTGTCGGTCTTGTGGACGATGTTGTAGAAGGTGGCCATCTTGTGCTTTTGGGGTGCCACTCGAGGGATTCTGAGGATCACAGAACACGAATTTTTAGTGCCCCGTGGTCTTAAACAGAAGAAACGCCAATGTTAATCCATTTGCGAAACCTAAAATCCATCCCTGATCAAATAACTCCATCTATATGTTCAATGCCCCGTGGCTTTAACGTCGGGTCCTTTCTCCTTGAAAAATGGTGAATCCATAATTGCCTTGTGGCCTAGGAACATTATAGCCCGCGCCTCGCGAGTCCACTTCCATTCATAAAATTGTTTTTGAATTGTGTTGAGATGCATAAATTTAATTTTATAAATGCAACTTTGTTCAATAAGATTACATTGCGTTTTAATTTCGGGATCTTCGGTTTCTTCACGGCACATTCGAACGATGGCCAGCTTCCAGAAGACCTGCTCTTGGGGAGTCTGAGGGCCCATAATTTTTCAGGGCATTTTTACTTTAATTTAAGTTCTTGATCGAGCTCACACGCAACAATTCCGAAATAGTGATTGGGCAATCCAGGATTCTCATCCATGATCCTCTGCTTTTCAGCCTCGGCAAGAACCTCGGCCGTGTATATCTGAAAAGAAAGAGGTCCCTTCCATCCAAAGAATGTCAGCATATAGACTGTGGCCCCGCCTCTCAGACGTAGGACCAAGTGGATCGTGGACTCTTTCTGAATGTTGTAATCTGCGAGAGTCCGACCATCCTCGAGCTGCTTTCCGGCAAAAATGAGACGCTGCTGGTCGGGCGGAATGCCCTCCTTGTCCTGCACCTTGGCCTTTACATTGTCGATAGTATCAGAGGACTCAACCTCGAGCGTGATGGTCTTTCCAGTCAGGGTCTTCACGAAGATCTGCATTTCTAACTAAAATAGGATTCTATTTTTTAAGCTCTCCCGTGGCACGTCTGTCAGCTTCATCATTCATCCGGGATGCGTGATCGGTCCGTTTCGTGTGGGCCTTTACATGAGTCCATGTCACTGCACGATTTTTCGAAAGTTCCGCAATCTTTTGGACCAAGTCGAGATTGGCGGTCGGTTTCCATTGACCGGTTGCTATTTTTACAAGAAGATTGCTGTCCGTGTGAATATGAATAGGTCCGTCAAACGCTTCGAGTGCCTTGAGGGCCGCCGTAAATTCTGCCCTATTATTTGTCTGGACCGGACCTTCCAAAAGTCCCTGACGATCCAAGTCCATTCTTTTAGGAAATACAAAGGCCCATGCACCCCTGGCTCTCCTCGTCCCGTTGTCCGAGCAGGCCCCGTCCGTGAATACTTCCATTAAATTAAGCAGCCTTTTTTTTAGCTCGGCGCTCTCTATTCGCCTCGAGCAATTTTTTCGCGTGTTTACGAAGTTCCGCGTGCTCGGTCGGACTGAAATTGTGAACCTTGGCTTTTAGCCACGCCTTGCGACCTACAGCGGTCTTTATCGCACTCAGATTTTTCTTTGCATTTTCTACTTTGTTCTTGTAAGACTCTATATAGTTTCGGACGGTCTGCCGATTGTTCGCATTGAGCTTGGACCAATAATTTGCAAAATTTGTCTGAACCTTCTTTTTTTGTGCAGTCTTTGGACTGTTTGGGGTCGGGCTCATATTCAATTTACGATGAAGATTTTTCTGGAACTGTTCATAGGCTTCTCTATTTACGCGGTATCCGGAACGCATCAGATTTGCGACCATAATAATCGCGGCATCCTTAGTTTTTGCAGATTCTAAAATAGAATTGAACGCGTTTTTGTCTATGACGGGCTTGGCTCGATGCTCTCCCCATTTTTTCGCAAGAGCGGCCATTTGAACTCCGGTCATATTTCCAAAGTTGCCCCTTTCTAATTTTTCCAGATAGTTAATATTGTTCATATTCGAATTGAAGTAATGTGGGGTCGTGGCCTTTTTATATTTTAGCAGACACGCCGGTCGAATGTCTTTCACATATGAATTTCGGACAAAAATTACAAAATTATATAATATATTCGTTACTTGTCCGTTTTTGAATTGATTATAGACATTTGCGACCTCTGTTTTCACAACCCGGGAAAGGTCATCAAAGTTCCACCAGTCGCAAGGAAAATGCTTTGTTTGATTTGAATCGAAAAGAAAGCCCTTTCCGTCTCTTATATATCCTGTAATGGCGTGCGACGAGTGAAGTGTATCGTTTGATGCGCGTGAATTTCCAATTGTTATAGAGCAGCACATTTTCGTATAAGTATCTTTACGGAAAAACGGAACTCTCATCATTACATCGACTCTTGAATTTTTCGAGCGACAAATTACGAAATGAGGCATCTTGCGACCCTGCTCAGGAGGTAATAATCCGTTTGCACTTGCGATCAAGTAATCTGTTATACCGAGGTGTCTAAGAATTTTCGGGAGTTCTTCATCCGAAAAGGCACCCTCTCCACCCGAATGTGCACGCGCTACAGTCCCGGCCAAGCTCATACCTCCGAGAATCTTGGCCGATCGCCCCGACCTGACCGATATGCTCCGGGGTCCCGTCTGATAACACAAATATTGATCCAAAAATTTCCAGAAATAAATCCTTTTGGTCTTTATAAGATTACCCTTCAAGGGACAGGGCGCGTCTATTCCATCATCAAAATAGAGCTTCTCCTGAGTTGTTAGCTCTTTGTAAAATTTCTTTAAATGATCAAAAAGTAATTTCTGACCGTCCGATGATAGCAAGAAGCCATTTATGATAGAAAAAAACCAACAGGTTCCACGTGTCTGAATGGCCCCGTTCATACCTACCGTGGACCAACAAAAAAAATGTCGTGTCAGAGTCAAGACGGGCACCTGAATTTGAAACCAAAATGGGTCTTCCGGCTCGAACAAACTACCAGATGTGCGACAAGGTTTCGGACGGGTCTTCACGGATTCGACCATCTCCGGTGCCTCGGGCGGTTCGACCGCCTCTCCCGTCGCCGGAAGGAAAAGGAGGTGCGTTATGGCAGCGAATGTTTGATGCTGCTTTCAAGTCTGGACATCCAGAGCCCGAAAAGATGGCCGACACAATGCTGCTTTCAAGAGAACGCGCACTGGCTCTTCAGGCGGCTCGGCACAAGACCCTCATAACGAAGGAGGTTCCAAAACCACAGGAGCAGGTGGTTGCTCCCAAAAAAGGAAGGTCTGTTTTGACCGACGCGGCTCGCTGCAAGGCGACAACCCTAGAAGGAAGGCGCTGCGGCTTCAAGGCGACCTGCGGCCTCTTCTGCAAGAAGCACGCCGTCGAAAAATGTTGATAGAGTGTAATGGACGCAAGATATATATGGACCGCTATAATAGTGAATTTTCTCCTCGTCTGGCTTGTCCCGCGCGTAATTAAAGGTCCTACAGGAATACAGGTCATCGATGATGTCGTTCTTTATCTGAACTCTCAGAACGGCTTCGGTATTTCGTCATCTATAGTAATCGGTCTGGTGGTCTTTGGATCCCATTACTGGATTGATAAATTATAATGTAGTCGAATTATATATGGAAAGAAATGCGATCGCGGCCGTAAACGGCATAACAAAAGCAAACTCGCAGATAGCGGCGGCCCAGAATACCACGGGTAATAATCAGGCCCGTCTCATCAATGCGGCCGCTGGAAACATCGCCAAGACTTCGAACCAGCTTGCGACCGCGACCCTTCAGGCCCGAAATGCCAATATGACAAATACTTATAAGCATCTCGTAAATGCTCAGAAGTCTTTGACAAAGGTTGAACTGGCCAAGACCCTTTCTTCATTGGCCAACGCTATCAAAGCGATGTCATCTGAGTCTTGACTTGGTTCATTAGATTTTTAGTATAAGAATGGTCCCAGAATTTTACGCGCTTTTCGAAACAGTCCTTGAGGTGTGCCACAAGGTCGGACCGTGACGGATGGCCCCACATAAAATCCTTTGTATATAAGAAATCATCAAAGCCAATGGGTCCTTCCGCACAACGGATGACCCAAGGTGTCTGAACATACTCTTTGAGACCTCCGTAATCTGATATAATGACGGGCTTTGATCTCAGAGCTGCTTCAACGGCCCCCATTCCGACCCCCTCGGAGTGCGAGCAATTGACATAACAGTGACACGAGGCGTGGATTCTCTCGAGGGCTTCGTTGGTCAATAGTCCGTTGATGACGACCACGCCAGGTGCTTTCACGTGGACATCATTTAGACACGTCGCCTTGAGAACCAGACGAGCGGCCCCTCCGAAATCACATTCCCTGAAGGCGTCTATGAGACCTTTTATATTCTTTCGAGGATCTACTATATTCCCTATAGTATAAAATGTGTAGGGCACGTGGTCCATCGGAGCCTTGTGAGGCACCTCGGGTGACCAGTGACGAAGCAATTTCCATTCAATATTTGGAAATTGTTCAGATAGATTTTTAACACAAAATTCAGAAGGGCAAAAAATTCTTTTATACTTTTCGAGATGTCCATACACTTTGTTTACGGGCCGAGTCTCGCAGACCGTCATATAGTGCATCGTGTCACAGGGATATTTCAATTCCTGTTCGATCGGTAAAATAAAGGCAAAACCTTTGTCATAATGTGGTTCTTTGCATTTTTGACCCGAAATTACATATTCAGCCCCCATGAGCTCGGCATATCTTTTGGTAACCTGACCTATCCCAGAGAGATCGGTCGGACCTATGAACAACCACATAATTTAACATGGGTTCATCTTTTTAAACCAGTTCACAGTATCTACTATTCCAGCTTCTATAGTAAATTCGGGCTTTGGAAAATTTATGGGGCTCGGGTTTGCCCAGCGCTCGTCTTGACCATCGGGCCCAGGGGCGTATTCTATTTCGAGACCATATTCCTTGGCGATGAGACCGGCGACATACTCTATGCTATATTCGGCCTTTTCACAGCAGGTTATATTGGGGGGCAACTTTCTCGGGTGTTCCACGGCCCATACTATGATTCGGGCAAAGTCTTTCGCGTGCATAAACTGCCGTCGGGCCTTTCCGGATCCAAGAACTTCAAGGGGCTTTCCGTCCCTGTTCGCCAGGTGGGCTCTGTGAATCAAGGCGGGTATGACGGCCCCGTCAGACAGAGAAAAATTGTCTCCCGGGCCATAAATGTTTGGAGGGTAAAGGCAGGTCACTTGAGTCTTTGTATTTTTATTTATAATTTTAGAATAAAATTCAGAAACTTGTTTAGACTGTGCGAAGGCTTCGTTCGATGGATGTCTATACGTTTGAAGGACCGTCGAAAGAACATTTATTACACGATATGTCTTTCGGCGTGAAGCTTCCCCTAGAACATTGGCATCTATGAGAAGATTATCTTCAAACATTTTCATAGGGTTTTTGAGGATCCCACCATTGTTCGAGGCCAGGTGAACCACCCGGCAAGGATCGCACCGATCAAACATCTTCTGGACATTTTCAATTTTGGTCAAAGATCCAAACATTTTAGAATCTACATAAATCCAATCGGGACGAAGTTCCCGGAGGGCCTGTCCGACAAGGCCCGTTCCACCCGTGACGACGACCGGCCTTGACAATTTCATTACTATATTAATCAATAATTCCCTCGTCTTGCGTGGGATCGGCATCTTTACAAAGATCATGGATATCCATGAGACGAGCCAGGCCAGCATATCTGAAATATTTTTCATTGTTTTAATTAGGGTATGACTATTCTAAATGTTCTTTTTATGACATTGGCCGAATTGTTCGGAAATACGCATCTCAAATGGTTTTCGAGTGAGGGCCGTCACCATAACCTTGTGTTTGGCCTCTTGGCCTATTGCCTTGTTATATTCTTTTTGATACGAACTTTGAGTTGTTCCACAATGATGTGGACCTGTATAATGTGGGAGTCTATGATTCTCGTAGGTGGAGCGATTACGGCCTACTTCATTTTTGGAGAGAAACCGGAACACTGGATTCAGTGGCTTGGGTTTTTACTGGCCTTGGGCGCGGTCCTATGCATAAATTACAAACCCACTTAAGGTTACAGAATCTTTAGACTCTAATGGACCCACATAACCGTCATGTCCTCGAACGCTTGGGTAATTTGGAGGCTGAATTATACGAGCTCCGTGAGGTGACCTGGCCGGTCTGTCAAGGAATTATAGATGAACGAAACGGGCAATTTGAAAATATAAAACAAAAAAGGAGGTTCTTCAGGTGTCTTGACATTGATGAGATTAAGAAACTTTTGAATTTTAAATCAAAATTCATGGGGACTTCCAGAGATTTAGTCCACGAAGAACTTCGACAGGTCCTGGTAGAGACGCCCCAGGTATCCTCTTGACCAACCGCGTCTGCCCATCAGAATGGATTCCATTTTCGATCCATTTTTCTAAATTTTCGATAGATGCCTTTGCGTGTTTATCATCCCGGGCGTGTGAATAGTTCCGTATCTTGTTTATCACATGAGGAGCATCTCCAAAACTACTGAGGTGCCATCCGGAAAATCTTGATATCGGAAAGCGAATTCTATTATTTCTAAAATATGTCGGTCCGGCCCTCTTGAACAACTGACAGTTCGTGATGACCGTGCCTATCCATGGTTCCTCAGTGAACATATATTCAAAAGAATATTCATACATCCACATATGGATCGCCATAATTTTGTGAGTAAATTTAATTTTTGAAAGGTCCGGTATCTCATCCACGTCACTTAGCATAATGGTCGCGTCCAGAGGAAGACCTACAAGACCTCGGACGATCTGATCTCTCTGAAAGTTTTCAAGGACCCACGGATCGGTCGTGTTCGGAGCCTCGTCTGCACGAATTATTACATGTTCAATTTTGTGATTCCACCTTTGGAACCTTTCTCTATTTTTGTCATAAAATAGTTCCTTCGGAGACCCCATGAAGGTGAATTCCGCCTCGACCAATACGAACCGATCCACATATTTGTCGAGGAGACTTAGCCTAAGTTCCAGAATATCAATTTCATTATAAAATAGAAAAGTGTCAACGAGGACCATGATAGATTATAGGTTTCATACTTTATTTAAGGGTCATCATATAGAGGGTCGCACGGATCAGAGACGTGATGTCGTCTTGGATGCTCCTCAGATACGAGTCGCCCTTTGGCAATTTCATGAGACGAATTCGAGCCAACAGACTCTTGAAATATGGGCGGGCCTTTTTCGGATCCTGAAGAAATCTCTTGTTCGTGCTAATCTTTTTGAGCCGACCATATTTACCCATATATGCCTCGGCCCATGAGTCGAGCAAAGGGACGATGCCCTCGTAATACTTCTCAAGAGCCTTGTGCTGCGCATAAGACTCTGTCCGAAGATGGAAGATGTGGGCCTGTTCCCGGGAATTCATAAGGGCCCCAACGTAACGATTTGCCATTATAATCAGGAAAGAAATATTTTCGAGGACCATACTAGGAATGGCCTTTTCAGAGACTATTTTGCCCACGGGCAAAATATTATACAAGGGCCTCGAGAATATGTCGTGCAAAATTATACTGCGGGACACGCGCCTCTTCTACCTTACCGAAAGCGCGCGGACCGCTGGGTCCTACGGAAACCTGTGTCATTTCAAAACTAAAAAAACTCTGCGCCTCTTCGACCTAACACATTCTAATATAGAAAAGGTGATGAAATATGTTTCCAAAGATACGGGCAGTCTTTTGAGGACGATCCTCGGGACCGGAGTGACCATAGGGGAACAGGTCACAGCAATGAAGCTCCTCCTTGGAAACAAGGGGGCCGGGAAGCTTCCCAGAGCGAGCAACACCCGAAGGGGCCAGCGTCTCAGTTACAAAGATGTGAACCGGGTTGTTTTTGGAAACTTGGCGAGAGAATTTTTAATTCCGGCCGGATACGATGGGTATTACTCCTCTCGTAAACATTCGATATTTCATGATGGTGAATTTCATTCCGAAATTATGTTGGTCGATGCCTACAGAAGTATAGAAAAGACGAACAAGGACCCGGTCGTCTCCAGACATTCGTTCAAGTGGGCCTTGCCCCGACTTTTCATGAACTACTGCAAAGGCACGACCCGGCTCGTGAAATCTTACGGACCAAAACTGATTTTGTTCTGCACGGGTGGAATGGCGGTCCGACTTTTTCTTCAAGAAAAGAAAGTCTATTTAACTCCTAAAATTAGAAGAACTTCCGACTTTGATTTCACTTTTGCAGTTCCGGCCCCTTTAAAATCTGATGAGGAAGTTCAGAGATATGTCAATTTTTCTCAAAAAATAATGACTGATCACCTGGTCGGATTCGTAAAGTATCTGAACAGGGAATATCAAGGTATAAATGCGCGTCTAAAAATTACAAGATATAGGCACACGAAATATGATGCGCCCCGTCTGCAAGTCCCCGGGACCGGTCGAAAAGTCTATCAAATTAGCACCTATCAGATAGTGACCGGAAAGGACGAGGTGACCGATATAGTCGATGCGGCTCTCGCATTATATCCTAAGGCTTCACGGACGATGTTGTCACTTCCATTTTCAAATAAAATTGGAATACCAATTCAGAAACTAAAATACCAACTGATAGATTCCATGGCCTTATTGTCAGGCTCATTTCTTCACAAGGGTATAATTTCAAAGAGAAATCCCTTAACAGGTTCCTCGCATGAGAAGGGTCACAAGAATGCCGAGCGTCTTCTCGAACTTTTGCGAGTTTCGAAATCGAACAAGACTTTACGTGAGGCTCGACGAGTATCGGCACCATTACTTGAAAATATTGTTTTAGGTAATCTAACAAGGGCGCGCAAGCACGCGCGCTCAGTCAATCGAGTCTTAAAAAAGATGTCTTGACATTGCCAGATTTTCCAACTCCAATCTTCAAATCACCCCAAAAAAAGCGCGAGTTCCACCCGAGCCCTTCCAACTTTCGTGTGTTGCCGAAGTCAGCTTCGCCAACTCCAAACTCCAAACCACCCCCAAAAAAAGCTCGAGTTCCACCCGAAAGTCAAATCAACTTTCGTGTGTTGCCCAAGTCAAGTTAAGTAAGAGCATCCTTCATTCACCAAGCAAAAAAGATGGCTTCCACCTTCGCTGACGCTGTGAACGCCCTGGTTGCTGAGCGCGATTGCCAGTTCCTGGTTCGCATCTCGACTGAGTATAACCTTCCGTTCGAGGAGCTTCAGGCCAAGTATATCGAGACGGCCTCGACTGCGATCAAGGTTCCGCGCAAGTATAAGAAGCGCGAGCCCAAGTCGGTCACGGTGGTGACTGAGGGTGGCGAGGCGGCCCCCAAGGCGCCCAAGGCCCCCAAGGCCAAGGCTGAGAAGCAGTGCTGCACGGCCAGCACCTCCAAGAAGGAGCCCTGCAAGTTCAGTGCCCTGAAGGGCGAGGTCTTCTGCAAGCGCCACCTGAAGCAGTCGCTCTCTCAGGACGAGCCCAAGTCGACCGGCAAGGTGGCCGTGACTCAGCCGGTCCACAACCACCCTCTGGCAGAGAAGGCCAGTGCACAGTGCGATCTGTGCGAGTCGCACGGCGAGCCCCTCGCGGAGGTGGGCGAGTTCGAGGTGGCCACTGTGACCGAGCGCCTGGCTGCGATGATGGCCGAGGCTGATGAGTCCGAGGCTGAGTCCGAGGGCGACTCCGAGTCCGGTTCTGACTCGGATGAGGACCTGACTGCCCTCATCGAAGAGTGCTACGCAGACGAGTAAAAGACTCCTTCACAAACGAGAAATTAGTCATACACAACCTTGTAAATGTAATGAAAAATAGTAGAATCATTCCGAACCACACGAGTCTCTTCTCTTCGTCCTTGTCCTTTACAGTATAGATAGGTGCCAAAATAGAACCAACAAAAGATTCGTTTTTATAGACCGGTGTGAACACTTGTCCAAAAAACGTCTGGTCTCCATCCTTTTGGGTGAGGAGCTTTTCCATTTCAGTCAAGAAACAGACCGTCTGATTGGTGAGCCAATGAAGCAGAACAAAAGGTATAATCATGAGATGAAGTGACAGCCAATAGTCTGTCCCGATAAAGGGGGTCGCGACCAGGAAGAACCGTATGATGATGTGAACCAATTTAACTACAAAAAGCATCATACCTAGGATACGTGACTAAAAAAAAGTGTCCTGTGAACATCAGAATCCTTAGGCCATGCGGGCCACAATTCCAAAAATGGCTCAGAAGTTCAAGCCCTCTTCGCACTTTGCAGGTGGCTGCAGGCGGGTGGCTCACTGGGAGACCGACTCGCACGTTCCCGTGAATTGGATCGGCAAGACGGGTCGGGTGGCTGAGATAGCCAGCCTGATACACCAGGCTCCGGGAAGTATCCAGCACACCACCAATAAGTGGAAATCCTCGATTGACTATGAGTTCATTGCGTCCAAAATGGACAAGGTTTCGGCCGAGGCCTATATCAAAAAGTCCAAAGAATGGTTCGAGAACCTTCCCGCCAAGACGGAGGCTCTCATCAGCACTCGCGTCGAGGTCAATTCGGAGCTTATGCTCAAGCTGTATAAAAAATATGCTCCACACAAGCCCCCGACGGAAGAGACCCTTGCGACAATGCGCGAAGCGGGCTATCCCGCAGAGGCCTTGAACCGGGTCGTGAAGGATGCGCAGTGGTGGGATGAGAACTCGGATCAATTGCAGAAGAATATTGACAAGATTTTTGGAACGGCCCCAACGAAGCCAGCGTCAAAGAAGGTGAAGAAGATTATCAAGGCGGTTAAAAAGAGGGCGCCCAGTAATTTATAGAATGAAGAAATCCTGGGCCGATATGGCTGACGAGGACGACCTGGCTCTTGACGTCATAGTGACTCGCCACGGAATCAAGGTGAAGAAGAACCCTCCAGATAAAACAAAAGAGACTATAGATAATAGATGTGTGAAGTATGCTGTGAAAAGTTCAATAAATCAAACCACTCCCAAGTAGTCTGTCCCTATTGTCCGTATGAATGCTGTTCTTCGTGCTATGAAAAATATCTTCTGGACACACCGGAAGATGCCCATTGTATGTCGTGTCGAAAAGGCTGGTCCCGTGAAATTTTGGTCGGTAATTTCACTCAGAAATTCGTTTCGAGAACCTACAAGGGTCGCCGGGAGGACCTTTTGTTCGAGCGCGAAAAGAGTATGATGCCAGCGACCCAGCCCTATGTAGAGATTACTCGCCAGATTCGAAAATTGCGTGAAAATATACAAAAAATCAAAGTTAAAATTGACAACGGAAATCAAAAAATGTATGCAATTGCGGGACAAGATCTGACGGTTCTTCGACGGGACAATTCCCTTGAGACTGTTTTTGATGCCATGGTTTTTAGAAATAAATTGGTCTGTGAGCAAAGAAAGACGATATCGGTCTATATGATCGATGTTCAGCATCTCGAGTGGCACGAGGGTCAATTAAATATCCAATTGAGTGGAAACAGTATCGAACGGGAGAACCGTCAGTTTGTTCGAGCCTGCCCCTTTGGAGACTGCCGGGGTTTCTTGAGTCAGGCGTGGAAGTGTGGGATGTGCGACAACTGGACTTGCCCTCGTTGTCACGAAGTCAAGGGTCCAAACAAGGACGAGCCCCACGAGTGCAATCCGGACAGTCTGGCGACGGCTGAGCTCCTCGCCAAGGATTCTCGAAATTGTCCAAAGTGCGCCGCGATGATATTCAAGATTAACGGATGTGACCAGATGTATTGCACTCAGTGCCACACGGCTTTCAGCTGGAGGACCGGAAGGATCGAACAGGGCGTGATTCACAATCCGCACTACTATGAGTATCAGAGGGCAATGGGCACTCTGGCTCGCGCCCCGGGCGACGTCCCGTGTGGAGGCTTTCCGGATTGGCGGGCCCTTGTGCCCTTACTCGCACCTTTTTCGGGCACACCTATTCTTCGGGTCCATATCGAAAACGCGCACCGTTCGCACGGCCACTGTCAGTGGGTCATGATGGGTCGCTACATTGTAAATCAGCAAGCGGATAATAGGGACCTGCGCATCAATTTCATGATAGGAGATTCTAACGAAGAAGAATTTAAGAAGAAAATTCAACAACGTGAAAAGTCTAGACAGAGAAAGACGGATATTTCGCAGGTCCTTGAAATGTATATGGCTGTTCTGGTGGATTTGTTTCAGGCATTTATGGTTTCACGTGATGCGAATGTCCTGATGAATTGTCTGAATGAGCTTCGTTCACACGTGAATGAGACACTCTCGAAGGTTTCCAAAAGATATAGTAATTGTGCAATTCCAAAAATAGATGAGCGATTTAATTTATACTGACATTCTTGGAACGTGAAGTGAATTTTCGCCCTGTGCAAGGACTTCACGATCCTCGAGTTCGGTGTCCCTTATACATTCGGTTCCACAAAAACTTACCTTTCGGCATCTGGATTTAAGACACGAATTTAACGCGACTCCTATGAGACCCGATACGATTCCCGCAATTGTAAGCCAAAAGGCTGAGTCGAACGTGTTATACCACATTCTTTAATTATGATTACTAATACTATATGTTGAGATTATTATATCTCTTGGGGGGACTGGCCGCGGCCGTCTCAGGATTGGACTATCACGACACGGGACTTTCGATAGCCTTTGGAAAGCCGACAAATTCTTCGAATGGGACGGTCCTGACAAACAAGTTGCCGGTCCGTTTTCAGCGCGGGGCCGATATATTAAACCCTAAGAAACAGTGTTCAGGACAGGCCGGAAACGTGTTCATTTCATCGGGACCGGGAAGTATACAGTGGTTTCAGATAGATCTTCAGGGTCAATACTTTATATCAGGTTTTCAATTTTGGAACAGAAATGATTGTTGTCGCGAAAATATGTTTAGGCCCAATATTTACATTACAAATACGACGAACTATGCAACCGGACAAGGACAAATATTTTACTCCGATACTAATTATCCTCAATTTTTAAATTTTGATTATCCTTCTTACATAAATGGCCGGTATATAACTATAACAAGATCATCATACCTCCAGATATGTGCCTTACAGGTTTTTGGTTATAAAATGTGTGGCCCGAATTCCGTCGAGGCAAAATATAATAATGGTTTCCCAACGATCACGGGATCCCGTAAACTTTTGGCGTGCGGAACGGGTTGTTTGGCTCCTCAAATCAACGGCCTTGTGGCTTCTCGAACTCTATACTTTCAGACCCGATGGCAAAATTCAGTGTATTCATATGCCCAGTCATCATTTAGTTACCAATTGTCAAGTGGTATATGTTACTCGATAGGCTGTGATTATCAGACAGTTGTCGTCAATTTTATAAGTGGCGGCCCGACGAATCAAATATATAGTATAAACTTCTATGGAAATAAATCATCTACGAGTTTGACATCTTACCCACAGGCCTTTATATCTAGCTTGCCATCTAACAACTCCACAATTCCAGGAACAATTGCATATGGTATAAGTAACACGAGTTTCGGGGCACTTCCCGATATTTTGAGTGTTACTTTGGCAACAGTTTATGGAAGCGCATCTCCCCCGCCACCCCCGCCACCAAATTACAATTTTCCATCATCCTGCACTTGTATAAATGGTTACACCGGACAATATTGTGAGACGCCCCCTCTATCATCTGAAAAAATCGATTCATTCATTGGCCCGGCGCCACCTATTGGATATTGGAAACAAGATGATGTTGGTGAAGTCGTAGCGTTCGATATTCCTTTTAATTTGTTTGCAGTGAATGAAAGAGTTTATTCAGATATAATACAATTGGTAATAAATTCTCAACTTGGATGGGTGGGTGCGAAAGTAGTTAATTTTCAACGGTCTAGTATTGGGACCACAAAAGTTTTTATAGATATTATGGCTTCACCGGATACATCGGCGGTCGGAAGTGATTACTTGCCCATTGTAATTTTTGCAAGATTAAAAGGATTATTTACGACCTGTGGACATTCTGTATTAGACCCTGTGTATTGCTGCCCGGCCGTTTCAACTTTTAATAAAAAATTTGGACAATATGGATTGAATACGATTGCTTATTACAATGATCAGTGTGCACCATCGCCCCCTAGACCTCCTCCGCCACCGAGTCCGCCTCCCAAACCTCCGGGACCCCCCGCACCCCCACCAGCGCCACCCAGACCCCCGACGCCGCCAAGCCCTAGCCCTTTTCCACCATATCCCCCTACACCCCGTCCTTCACCACCGTTACCTCCTGCTCCACCGAGCCCGAGTCCAAGCCCACCTCCTCCATCCTCACCACCACCTTCGCCACCTCCGTCGCCTCCACCGTTGCCTTTCCATCTTCCTCCACCTCCATCACCTCCATGGTGGAACAGCAACATATCGAGTGTAACATATCCATATGGAGCCCCGGGAATTAGTTATGTTCCAGGATCTACTATGATATGGGGCGGTGGTCCGGTCGTGACCAATCCAGTAACTGTATACCCTATATTTTTTGGAAATTTTTCATATTCTGACCCAATTATGACAGATGTTAAAAATTTAATAGAGAATGCCACAAAGACGCGTTATTGGGACGCAGCGAGTAACCTAAAGCCTTATGGATTAAATGTAACAAGAAATTTTACTTGTGTGAACCCCGTGATTGTAAATAGCGGTATACCACAGGGTATATATTATGACCCTACATTGTTTTTAGAAGATATTATAAGAGGAAACATCGTCAGACCTGGTATACTGCCACCGCCTTCAAGCATACCTAGAAATCTATCATCTATAATAGTTTCAATTTTAGAATGTTTTCCAGTAATTAATTTTACAGTTCCATGTGGCGAAGGAACATGGTCCGTTGGCGGGTGGCACAATTCCATATATTCTGAAGATGGAAATACATATACTTCAATAGGACACGCTCTTATATTTGTAGGTGTTAATGTAAACACAATGCAGGCTGGAAAACCCCATAGTGCAGGTTCCATCTCGTTAATACATGAACTTGTTGAATGGGCAACAGATCCTTTTTACGGGGGAATGGCGTCTTCGTCAGGGCTAGAAATAGCCGACAGTCCTTGCAACTACCCACCGGCTTTAACATGCACGGTCGGAGGAAGTAGTTTTTTTATAAATAAAATTTATGATAATTATATAAATTCCTGTTCGACTGTTTCATGTTAAAATTCTATAAGTATATAATAATGCTAAAGTTTGTGACTGCCATATTATCAATTTTGAAATCTTCCGAGAGAATTTCAGTTCCTTTACCTTCCCCTCCACCACTGGCCACGTGGACTATAGCAGATGTCGGCGAGGCAATAGCTTTAAATATACCTTATCATAATTTTGCAATTAATCAATCATTCTATATGCTTGCCATAGATGCTTGCTTAACTAGCCAAATGGGATTAGTTCCAGGAAGTGTAGTTTCACAAGAACACAAGTCTTCTTCAGTCGGAACGACACAAGTTTTTTTTGATGTTATATTGCCTCCAAGTGACCAAACTTCAACATCATCTGAAATAATTCAAAATTCATTTGCAAAAATAAAAAACTTTTTTACAAACTGCCGAGAAAACTCTTTTTGCTGTCCGGCCGTCCCCAATTCCCCTCTACTCAATTGTTTTAGAAATCAGGGTTTACCTGTTACGAATATATATTACAATGATCAATGTTCATAAATAAAATATATTTTTATATTAAAATATGGTCACCAAGTTGATGACCAAATTTTTGGCACTTATGCAGAACGGCCAGGAACCCATATCGATTACATATAACAAGACGGCGACCGCGAGCTCTTATCGGTATTTTCCTACAGACCCTTCATTGGCCGTAAGGTTTCAGCGCAACAGTGACATTTATTCACCGGATAAACAGTGTTCAGGTCAGGCCCGTAATATCTGGATGTCCGATCCGACCGATACGAATCCTTGGCTACAGGTTGACCTTGGTCAAACATACTCCACGACCGCTCTATTTATATGGAACCGGAACGACTGTTGTTGGGGTCGGTTGACGCCCTTTTCTATAACTATTTCAGACACAAATGCCACCACACAGGGTCCTACATTTAAAGATCAGCTTCCATGCTTTATTTCTAATGACAAGACGCCACCCTCGAATGTAGGAATTTACTCGGATTGTGTAAGTGTCGGAAGGTATGTTATAATCCGTTTGACCGGTCCGAACAATTATAATTACGGAACTGATTTTCACGTATGCGCCATACAAGTTTACGGAAGTCTTTATTTGGCCACGCCGCCGACGCCCCCCGCGCCTCT
>Ga0007810_1000114_pt1 | contig 23172 bp, 21 predicted proteins | sample CryBogCBE15Jun09_FD_71193 | JGI IMG/M metagenome (GOLD analysis project Ga0007810, IMG submission 71193) | Freshwater microbial communities from Crystal Bog, Wisconsin, USA - CBE15Jun09 | ecosystem: Environmental > Aquatic > Freshwater > Lake | place: Crystal Bog, Wisconsin, USA | collected...
CCCAAAAAAACCAATCGCGAGATGTTTAGCGGTAACGGTGCCCCTTCATTAACTCATTCATATAGGCAAGGGCTTAACGATCGCTATACCTTTGACAGCTTTATCGTAGGGTCTGGTAACGAAATGGCCTATGCAGCCTGCCAGGCGATTGCCCAAAATCCAGGCACAAAATATAACCCCCTCTTTATTTATGGTGGCGTTGGACTAGGTAAGACACACTTAATTCAGGCAGTCGGTAATGCTGTTCTCGCTAACAAAAAAGGTTCCAAAGTGGTCTACGCGACGTCTGAGCAGTTTGTGCAGGAGTTTCTTGATGCAATCCGCTACAAGAAAATTACCGACTTTGCGGGTCACTATAGAAACGCTGACGTCCTCATCGTTGACGATATGCAGTTTATTGCTGGAAAAGAAAAAACCCAGGAAGAATTCTTCCATACTTTCAATGCCCTTCATCAGGCCAACAAACAAATTATTATCTCCAGTGACAAGCCACCAAAATCTATACCAACCCTTGAAGAACGACTACGAAGTCGCTTCGAGTGGGGCATGATTGTAGATATTGGTGCACCAGATTTTGAAACACGCTGTGCAATCCTTCAAAACAAAGCGAACCAACATAATATTGTGCTCGACCAGCCGGTAGTGGAATTTCTTGCAAATCAGGTACAGACTAACATTCGAGAACTTGAAGGCGCACTCAATCAATTACTCGCCTTTTGTGAAATGCGCAATCTAACCCCTGACCTTTCAGTAGTTACGGGCCTCTTTGGTACTCACCGCTCACGTCCTCGACATATGAATGCAAAACAAGTGGTTGAAAGAACTGCAAAACACTTCCAAATAAGTATTGAAGAAATACTAAGTCCAAAACGCGACAAAGACATCGTCTTTCCTCGGCAGATTGCTATGTATCTTCTTCGCAGTGAGCTACATCTAAGTTTTCCGAAAATAGCCCAGGAACTAGGTCGCAAAGATCATACAACCGCAATTCATTCTGTTGAAAAGATTGAAAAAGAACTACATTTTGACAATATCCTAAAGGAACACGTTAAAGAAATTAAGGAAAAGCTCTATGCATAAAAGACTTTTTATGTCATTCATATGTGGAATAAATGTGTACAGCCGGGTGCACAACGTGCGTACAAACAGGGATACTTATACACATATCCACTCACTAAAAAGTATTCAGTCTTTTTCCACTTTTTTGTTCGCAGTTTATACGTCGCTTACCCACCGCGTTCTACACATGTTTTTCGTTCAGTTAACTCCAGTAAAGATACCGTTATCCCCATCATCCACAGGGCCTACTATAACTACTACATAAATAAATAAGTAAAGGGAATCACAATTATGAAGCTACAAGTCACACAAGAAAATTTGAACAAAGCATTAAACAATGTTGCTCGTATTGCAATGGTGAATAAGAATGCATTGCCGATTCTTAATAATGTACTTATTCGAACAGTAGATAATCGACTAAGTCTTTCAGCAACTAATCTAGAAATAGCTATAACTGAAAAGATTGGTTCAAAGGTGCAGACAGAAGGAGCTATCACCGTCCCTGCTCGTCTTATGCAGGAATATGTCAGTAGTTTACCGAGTGGCATACTGGAACTCGAACTTGATGAACACAAACTTCACATTTCAACCGAACAATATAAATCCACAATCAACGGTGTCTTTGCTGATGAATTCCCTCTTGTTCCTGAAATAACAAAAGGTTTACAGCTCAAAATCCCTCTTAAGGATTTAAAGAAAAGTTTGCAACAAGTGGTCTTTGCAGCCTCATCTGATGAGACGAGACCGGTGCTCACGGGAGTTTTATTAAATACCCAGGATGGTTCATTGTATGCGGCAGCGACCGATAGCTACCGATTAGCCGAGAAAAAATTACTCAAAACTGCTCAAGATATTTCCCTGCTTATTCCAGCTTCTGCGCTTCAAGAATTACTTCGAGTACTACCTGAAAATACTGAATCGGTTGAAATGCACGCAGACAACCAACAAGTATTATTTAAAGTTGGAGATATCGAGCTCGTTACACGACTTATCGATGCTACCTATCCAGACTACAAAAAACTTATTCCTACAAAATTCTCCACCATAGCAACGCTTGCGCGAGATGAATTTACTACCATCACGAAAGTGGCTTCCCTGTTTGCTCGAGAAAGTGCCGGAAGTATAACAATCAAAGTAGACGAAGGCGCTAAGAATGTCAGTATTACTTCAATTGCATCACAACTTGGCGAAAATACTTCAAGTGCAGATGCGGAAGTCTCAGGTTCTGGTGAAGTGACCCTGAATTCTCGTTATCTTCTTGATGCACTGAGTGCGCTCGGAACTAAGCAGGTAAGCTTTAGTTTTAACGGAAAACTAGAGCCGTGTGTCTTAACCTCAAAGGAAGCTCCTGGCCAAACATATCTCGTTATGCCACTAAAAAGCTAAACAGCTCCCCTCTTTAGCTATACAATTAAATAAATGAAAGATTATATTTACACGTCGCTGCATATCCAGCAGTTTCGATCATATGCAGATTTTGCAGTCGATCTTTCACCTGGCGTTAATATTGTGGTTGGCCCTAATGGCTGCGGTAAAACGAATCTACTCGAAGCTATTCTTATTGTTAGTGGCTTCCCTTCTTTTCGCGCTCATAGTAGTGAACTATTGCAACACGAGCGAGAGTGGGCACGCATCGACGTCGGATTTAAGGATGGTGAGAGAATCTTAAAGCTCGAGAAACGAAATGGGGGTATAGATAAAACATATGAAATAAATGGAAGCAGAAAAAGAGACCAGGCTTTAACGATATTATCCCTACTATTATTTTCGAACCTGAACATATGCGCCTCCTCACTGGATCACCTGAACATAGAAGAGACTTTTTTGATCAGATGCTCGCGGAAACTGAAGCAAACTTTTCCTCCTTAAAGAACCAATACAAAAGAACCCTTGCACAAAGAAATAGTCTACTCAAACAAAAGAACACAATTATTAAGAGCCAAATATTCGCCTGGGACGTGCGATTAAGTGAGCTTGCCGGTAAGTTAGTAGCTTCGCGCCAAAAGCTCGTTACAAGGCTTAATGAACAGCTTGAGGCTATATATTGTGAGATAGCAGGCAAAGAAAATAAGGTGGTCTTACAATACGATACAAAACTACCTACTGCATCATACGAAACGAGCTTACTCGCAAAGCTGGAACAGAACTTGCAAAAAGATATAGACCGTGGCTTTACAACCTACGGACCGCACAGGGACGACTTCCTGGTAGTACTCGATAATCAGCCTGCGGAGCATATAGCTTCAAGGGGTGAAACCAGAACACTTGTCTTAAGTCTCAAGATCCTCGAGATAAAAATTATTGAGGATGCACGACTGCAAAAACCACTCATTCTTCTTGATGATGTATTTAGTGAACTTGATGGGTCTCGAAGAAAAGCACTCACAAACTACCTAAAGGATTACCAAACAATCATTACCACCACCGACGCTGACGTGATTGTTAAAGAATTTGCCCAAAAGTGTAACGTGATTAGTTTAGGCTAATTACCTGGCAAACTTGGTAATACTACAGTTGATGAATAATTAAAGACTGACGGATCTATGTTGTTGGTTTGTAGAAAATCATGTGCTTTTAGGGGACAATTATCCTCGGTAAGTGGATCAAAATACTGAACAGTCGGTTTGTTAAAATTGGTTAATGTAAAAATACACCTCCCTACTAACCAAGGGAACAGAGATTGAGTGGTGACGATTTGTTGATTAATAGTTTGGTTTTTTAAAGGAATTTTGTATAAAGATACATTTTTTGCATTAAAATCTGTTCCTTCTTGAGAAAAATAAAGATAATCACTGTTTTGATCTAGATACAGGGTAATTATAGACTGTGAACTAGGAGCAGTGTAGATAGTAGAGGTTGTCTTTGAGTTAATTATGAATTGCCAAATCATATTTCCACTTGAATAATAGAGCGTTGAATCATTTAACCATTTAAAGTTACTAATTGAGTTTGTCGGTATAATTGCAACTAAATTTAGAGAATCATCGAAGACCTTACCAAAGCCATTACTTGCAACAGCAATATATTTTCCTGAAGGAGACCAGTTTGCACTACTGACATAAATATTTTTACTAAAACTTTTTCCACTAAGATCTATTACGGAAAGAGTTGAAGGATTGCTACCGGAGGTTGATTTATCGGCAGATCTATAGATTTCTGCAAGTTTCGTTGGCCCACCAACTAGCGAAACGCCTCTATTTTCTGAACCTATAACGCTTGGAGAAGAACCTTCCTTGTCTGTATAAAGCGTTGTTCCGTTTAAAATATAGATTTGCCTATTTGTTGCCAAAGAAATCTGAGGAGATTCTTCATAGGGTTTGGTATATAAAAGATTTGAAGGTAAGTTTAAATTCCTGGAACCAGATTGTGTTATTACATGAAATAGCCCCCCATTGTCTTGCGCTATTCCGTAATCAGGATCCGCCCACTGTAAGCTTTTAAATACAGTTTGATCTTGAAAAGGAAGTAGTTGATCGTTTTTGTTTACATAATTTATCTGATTTGATACTTGATCGAGATAAAGTAAATTATTTGCTGAAACACTGAAGCTAGCACTATTTATATTACCAACTGCATTTTTTACGCCATTTGAATTTGATAAATTTATTGTTATTTCGGTTGCTTTTCTTGATGATATGATCGTTTCCTGAGAAGTTGTGTTTATTCCATTTGTAACGGTAACGACATAGGTTCCAGCTTTAATTCTCTCTAAGTACCCTGCATTTATAATATTTCCTGCCTTTACGGGTTGATTAGCTTCACCAAGGTAGTTCTCGGGAATAATAATTATTTGGTTTTTCCTGTCAGTTTTAACGATAATACCCCCAAATGAGTAAGTTTTTAAATAATTTAATAGAACTACTAGCACGACAATACATACAATAAATATTCCAATGTATTGAGATATTTTTTTGAATTGAGGATAATTATCAAACATAACTTCTTTCTTTAAAAATTAGGCCATCCCGCTTCTAGTGTACAGTCTGTCGGTGAATTTAGATTATTGCCCGAAGGTCCACCAAGAGATTTGATAAAGTTTGAAAAATTTAATCCATAAACAGATATATTAGGTTCGGCCCAACAGCCAGAAGCCATTGATCGAGCAGTCATATTGTTTTGCGCCCATCCTGATTCTATTCCGTTTCTACAAGTAGTATTATTCATTACTGCGATTACAGTGTCAGGAGTAACAACACTTCCTTCCGCTAGCCCTGGTGTTATAGTTATGCATTCGGCTACATAAACAATTTTTCCTTGTGCGGTTCCATCGTTTAATGTGTATGAAATAAAAGGTTCACTATTCCACCAGTTTTGGAATATTTGGTGAACAGTACCATTACCAATTGCATAAACGTTTCCATCCCCATCATAATCTACGCCTTGGTCAATTCTGTTTCCGTAAATATCTTTTACATCTCGAAAAGGATTCTTATAACCACTCGTAGAACCTCCACCACAGCTTGAGTCAGTGCCTGTAGTTACCCCACCTCCATATTGTTGAAGGATTTGTTTTGCATAAGCTTGACGTGCTGGCAAGCCACCGTTGTGTGTAGAGTCGACTAAAGGTCGTTCGTAGTCATTCATGAACACATACGCTGCATTATCTGTTGTTGACGTAGATTGTATTGCTTGAACATATGTTTTTCCAGGTTGTTTTATGTCGTTACCCTGTAGTATTTTCCATATAAAATCTAGCTGCACTTGTAGGCTATTTGGATCATTAGCCGTGCCGTTTGTTGAGTTTCCAAAAGATTGTGGAGGCGTAAATTGAGCAATTCCCCACCCTAAACTTGTGTCTGATTTTTGTGCCGCTGTTAGTGATTCGTAAGAAATAATTTGTCCACCTTGAAGTTTTCTTGGCTCAACACCTGATTCTAGATTTAAATTACCAACTACTCCTGCTGCTTGAGTAGCAGTTAAACCCTTCGATACAAAATAATTAAAGGATTTTTGTATATTATCGGAGCCAACAAGACTCGAATCACTCACACTGCCGTTATTACAACAGCTATTAGAACCAGATGATAAACTTGTACTTCCGCTACTACCTGTCAATACAGCATTACTAACAAGGTTGGTTAATGCTGTAATTCCACTGCTCGTAGGGTGAACACCGAGTGAGCCACTGTCACTCATGGGCCGAATATAGTTATTAGTGTCAGTTTCGCTTCCGTTTAGAAGTTTAGGGTCTCCAGTGGGATCAACTGTCTTAAACCAAGATATAACAGTATAGTTATCAGCACTTGCTTGTGAATAAATCGCAATATTAGCTGCCTGTATTGTTGGTGAGTAACTTGGCCTGTTAACAACAATAGTATCAACCCAATAAATGGGTGCGTTTTTGTTGTCAGCTCTCAAAGCATTTATTAGTCCGTCTATACTCTGAGCAGTATTACCTCCATTAGTGCCAAGTGCAACAACTATAGCATTTGCTGAAGTGATTTCTGTCTTATCAGCTGTGATTGCATCCATTCCGCTCAATTTATTTCCATCCACGCCAGGGCCGCTAATGCTTCTTGAAGAAGAACCATCTATATTTGCGGTGACCGATTTAGATGAAAAGGCAGTCTTATATGCTGTATCTGAAATTGCAGTAATTGAATCTCCTAAAATGTAGACGCTATCACCATTTCCAATACTTGCACTTGTTGTAGATGTAGATGATGATGAGCCCCCGCAGCTATCACTCCCGTCATAATATGATGTACCCTTAAGCACTGACAAAAGGTCATCTTGTGAATAAGCAAAAATAAGGCCACCACCATTACCGAAAAGTATAATCAGTCCAATCAGTAAGCTTAAAAATTTATATTTCTTTGTCATTGTACTGGACTCAAATTCTGGATTGATAAGTTTTGATCAAGTGCTGCTTGCCGCTTCTGGTCAAGTCTCCACCTAAAAACTAAATCACCAAATTGTGGGTTGTTTGGTCCTAGACTTGTCGGTGAACAATCACCTTCTCCTGATGGTGCAGAAGAAATATGATTTCCAGTATCTGTAACGTTTCCACTGTCGTCTCTCATTATATCTCCTTGAGACAACAATGTTCCCATACTATCAGTAAAGCAGTGGCCGTAAAGCGAAGATATTTTATCTACATTATCTTGATGATCGCTTAAGTATTGAGCGTTTTCAAGTAAGGAATAAGTAGGATTGCTATCGATCAAATTTTGCTCAGCATCGGTCCATCCCCACTGAACGATTCCATAGTGTGTTGAAACGGTCGTGTCAGATGCGGCAAATGTCTGAGGAGATAATATATTGATAAATTGCGTTATGCAGCTACCAAGGCTTCTGAAAATATGTGTAATAAATTGACCAGATTGAATTACCGCTGCATATCTTAATTGATTCGAGAAAACTGCTATTGCAGAATGACTATCAGAGAGGGCAAAATATTTCTCTGAAATTGGTTTTTGAGCTTCTTGGGCATTGATAGCTTTAGTAGTCTCCAAATCACTAATCGCCACCTGTTTATCATTCAATGGTGCCCCATAGTTCATTTTTCGCTCTAATTCATTGTTTTGAATGTCACCGCCCATATCTGCTTGATCTTTAAATCCTGTACTATATGCTCTTCCACCGTCATTTACTTGCCCTGCATTATTAATTACCCAAAACTTTGCGAGGGCAGTAAAGACTTCTATGCCTGCGAGATTTCCAGCAAACTTCCCAACAAAATCACCCGCCTTTGCCCTAATGCTACTTTCAGCGGCTACTTTAACATCCTTAAAAATTATCCCCTTTAAGAAACCCTGACGCGCCGCTTTCCAAAAACCATTTTTAATAGCAGTTTCGATACCTATTTTGACCGCTTCCTCACCCGCCCCTTCAACAGCTGGCGCAGTACCACCAGTGAATATGCCTGACACGACTTTAACTATAATTGCTGCAATCCCAATCCCGAGGCTTATCCATACATTCGTTAACAGAGAACAGGCTGTTGAAATAGTAGAGTTCAATGCAGCTACGTTAGGATTATTACCAAAAAATGAATTTACCAGTGTGAATTCGCCCGTGATGCCTGATTGGGGACTTTTTTCATTTGTTGTGTCGGGTGTTTCTCCCCGACTATACTGATCCACGGCTGAATCACCATCGCCCAGCTTTCTATTAAGTGCACCTACCGCTTCGCCCGTTGTATTACCACTTTTTTGCTGGTCAGCGGCAGATTCAACTGCATAAAAAGATTTAACCGCACCGGCTGATTGGGCATCGATAGGGTTTTTTGCATTAACAACAGAACCAGACCAAATCAAGCATAGCGGGAGAGCAATCGCATACGTAGTACTCACGGTAGACGTTATATTTTTTAAAATACCTGATCCCACTTCTTTATCTATTGCGGTGGCAACCTCACTTGGTAAACCGGCGTGCGCTAAGTCGGAAGATTCCGATCGAGCAATGGTTTCCTTTATACAGGAATCACTTGCGTCGCAAGCTTTTTGAGCATCTGTAACGGTAGAATTATCAAGTCCTGTAGGAAAAGATTCTCCAGTTGGCGGGGTGGATATCTTCTCTACAGAGTCTTTATATTCCAGTACATCAGCCTGATCCGCATTAAGCCCTTTATAGTAGCCACCCGCTCTCTCCCACCAATGAAGCTTGATACCAAGGTCTTCTCTAATTTTTGCCGCAACCGAGCCCCTTACGAGGCTGTTTGCAGGGTGAAGTGCATCGTCAACTGCCGTGTTCAATTTTGCTGAAAAATTAACTCTTTCCTTAAATGCATCAATAGGACTAAAAATACCACTTTTTTGCGGCACGGGAATCTCATCCCCGTTAATAATCACGCTTGTAACTTTTACACGTTTAATACCAAGGAATTTACTCTCAACAGTTTTATAACCGAGATTCCCAGAAGAGTTAAGGTTTTTGTATAGTAGATTAGGCCTATAGCTGTCAAATTTTCCCCAAGTAGCTGTTCGCATCGATGAATACTTGTCATAAATTGCAGTTTTCCAAGCAGGATCACTTGCAATTTCAGATTCCGCAATTTTTTCAGCATCAATTTCTCCAGTTGTCTTAGCGTAATCGAGAGCTGAACGAACCAGTCTATATCCAGCAATATTGGCTGCGTAGTTGGGAATCTTTAGTAGTGACAGAATAATTATAAAAAGGATTATTGCTGCCAAAATTGCAATAAGGGGACTCAATTTTTTCAAAATCTTTTTTTTAACTTTAGATTTTAAGCTTGTGGCACCACTACTTCTATAAAAACTTTTTGTTTGTTGCGGGGCTGAAGAGACTACGGTATTTACAGAATCCGCAGAAGAGCTTGTTTCATCACTCACATCAGTCGCCATGTTGAATATTTACCCCTAGGTTTTTTAAACTATATCTTAATTATAACTTATGCTTAATCAATCAAGCCGTAATTTCTATATTTTTTAGAATGATCCTGACGAGGATTGATTTAATGGAATCTGACCCTGTTGTTCGATTGCTTTGACTTCTGTGGGGTTGGTTGTTATGAGTTGCGTCTCGCTTGGGCTGGCAATAACCTGAATGTGCACATGGTTTTGCCCTGCAAAAAATAAGCCTTGCCCGACTGGGAATTGACTAAGACGCTTCTTCTCTTCGCTGGTTAGTTTAAAGACGTCTGCAAGCTTGTCGATTGCGCTAGGACTTTGTTTAAGTAGTAGCTGCATAGATGCGTTCGCAACAATTGCTCGACCCATTCTGGATTCTATAAAATCTTCAACATCCTGCGATATTGTAGTAATACCGAGCGCATATTTTCGGGCACGCTTGGCAAGGCTAAAAATAAAACTCGCACTATCTTCATACTTCATAAATTGCCAGGCTTCATCAATAACAAGAATTCGTTTTTTCTTATCTACTTTAGTTTTATTCCATATGAAGTTAAGAACAATATACATAGCAACTGGTCGAAGTTCATCTTCAAGGTCTCTGATATTAAATACAGCAAATGGGTTGTTGATATCAATATTACTTTGTTGGCTAAAAATACCAGCAAATGTACCGGTAGTGTATTTTCGTAGTCGTTGAGCGAGCTGTGGGCCAGTTCCGCCTGAGTGCAATAGTGTTTCATATAGATCTGCGATTGTAGGAGGCGTAGACAAGTGTGTCAGTGGATCATTTGTAATTCCTGCTTTTGCATAGGTTTCTATGAGTGCTGCATCAAGATCTGCTTCCTCAACAGGAGAAAGTGCTGGAGTGACCTGTGCATTCGATCCTAGCATTTGAGATTGTGCCCCGCCCATCATTAGCCTTAGAAGACCGTGCAAGGTAATTAGGTTACTTCTAAGGGCATTATCTGCCTCCTCAGCATCTATTACCTTAGGGAGCTCAAAGGGGTTAATTCGTGTAGGTGAACCAAGAGATAGCTTAACGTACGCACCTCCAACAGCTTCAGCCATTCGTTGATACTCATTTTCGGGGTCAAGAACAAAGACCTCTACGCCCATCATAAGACTTCGAAGTATTTCAAGCTTTACCGCAAAACTCTTTCCTGCTCCAGATTTTGCAAATACGACACTATTTCCATTCTCTAAACTGAATCTATCAAAAATAACAAGACCGCTATTATGCATATTGATGCCATATAAAATGCCATGATCATCAGTTAGATCTGCACTCGTAAAAGGAAAAGTAGTACTCAGCGCTCCCGTGTTTACGTTTCGGCGAATCTGTAATTGATCAACGAATTGTGGCAAGACGCTATTGAGACCTTGTTCTTGTTGTGCTGAAGCTGGTTTTGAATAGACAAGTTGTTGCCCAAGCATCGATTCTACTTTATGTGTAACAAACTCAAGTTCATCCATTGAATTACCATAAATAGTGAAATAAAAACCCAACCTAAAGAAGCGCTCTTCGCCAACTTGTAACTTGTCTCGCATTTCTTCAGCGTCCATTATGGCAGCTTCTTTACCGGGGTCTCTGACCTTCCCCTTCTCAGCATCAATTTGTATACCAGCCTCAAGTTGCCCAACTTTTTTTCGAAGATTTTCGAGTACCACCTGACTTTCAACAGGGTAAACATAGAGTGCCATATCCATGACTTCATCAAGATTTATCATGCCGCTAAGCCAGCCAGTATAAATTTGACGAGGGTATCCGTATACATAAAATGTTCGTGCAAAACGGGTACCAATCTGGAAATAGCTGCTTGAAAATTCCAGTGAGCTGGGCGCTATGAAGTCTCTAAGTGCTGTAATTCCCTTTTGAAACGCTGACTGTGTTTCTTGCTGTTCTATAATTCGTTGTTCTTCAGCAAGCGCTACAGGGTCGAGTGCTACCTGTTTCTTTTTTCCGAAGGCCATTATATTTTTTCTCCTATCATGATGGTAGCTCCCGGGTCATATTGGGTTGTGGGGCCCGCCCAATTCCCTGTGTAACGACCGGTACAGTTAAATCAGAAAAATCTTTAAGTTGTTGTCTCGTTGCCGTATCGGGATTATATGCATCATAGTAAAGCTCAATAAGCTCTTGGGTGTCGAGAGGAAGTCCCTGTACGCCTGCCTGCATAAGGCCGTTAAGCACTGCCTGCACCCTATTACGAAGTTCTGTTTTGGCATTTTCTAAAGTGCCTTCATCGATAGTGACTACCTGATCTTTTTTCCCAAAAATGCCGGTTAAAAGATTTCTGCTTTCTTGCACAGCTTTTTGAGTATCGACTACAGGAAAATATGGAATACAAATGTAGAATTTTTTGTCCATGATATTTGTTTGTGCTGCTAGATTATCCATGAAGTTTATATAGTCGTCCATCAGCAGCGCAAGCAGCATATTGTCGTGTTCACTTCTAATTTTTTCCAATTTATCTAGGTATGGGGTTAAATCCACTTTTTGTGACCGAATAAAGATTTGAATAGGAAAATATAACGAATTAAGAAATCCTTGATACGCATACTCAACCCCTTCACGCTCTTGGGCGCTCATAAGGTCGAAATTAATACTTTTGAGCATCAGGACGCTCCTAAAAGATCCGTCATTCATAATAACTACACCATCGCGAATTTCATTAATCTGAAGACTATTTTGGCTACTATTTTTGCCAGCTTTGGAAACAGCTTTATTCATGCCAACAGGGGTAGCTCCGGCGGCGTTTTGACTGGTATTCATGTTTGCTCTTTGCGGATTCATTGTTATGCCTATATCTTTTTATTGAATAAAAATATTCCACCCTAACGAAGCTTAATTACAACGTCACCATTTGCTTCTGTTATTTGTGAAGATGGTGCTTCGTGTGTAACTATTTTTTTGGTGTTTACTTCACTAACTATAGCAGGCTTAGTCTCTACTGTCATTGGTTGCTGTACTATTTTTTCAACAGGCTGCGTTATGGTAACTGGATTAATCGATTTATGATGCGCCTGACTCAGCTCCCTGTTAATCTCATCATTTTTTATTTTTTTCTGGACGATAGCATCTATCATTTTCTTTTCGTTCAAATCCTCTGCTGGTGTTACTTTTCTTAGGTCGTTAATTTTTGCTAAAAGTGCCGCTTTTTGGGCCTTCTCAGCAGCGGCAACCATACTGGTAAAGTTTTGGGCAACATGATTACTCTGTTCATCAAGAATATCGTCTGATGAGGTGACGTCGACAACCTGCATTGTTTGAGGAAGGTTTGCAGTACTCACGAGCCGATCGTTACTTTGATTAATGTAATCCGGTTCAAATGCCATATTAACGTCAGCATTTTTGAGCGCCCAACCCCTGCTATCGAGGGTATCGGCCAATACTTTTAATCTACTCCTCACCTGATCTTGGTTCAGTCCGTCAGTATATAGTTTTTCTATTTTTTTTGGAGCAGTGATATTCACAAGATTTTTAATTTCTGATTGAAACCATACACGTTTGTGGGGTTTCAAGAAAAACCTTATTCTAGCCGCAAGCCATACGTCCGTTGATTGATATCCTCCAAGTGGTGCAGCCAAAATACCGAATATTGCAACAAAAGGAATCACCGGTAAGGCTGCAAAGAGCTTGCCTGTCTTAGAAGCAAGTACGTAGCCCAGGAAGATGAAACCAACAGCAATAAGAGCAAATATAAACTGTTTGAGTGAGAGCGGCCCGAGCAGCTTATCCTCTGCTTCAATATCCTGAATTACCTTATATGTAGCCATGCTGATACCTCTTTAGAACGAAGGATTTTTGTATCTCGCTTCATTCTCCCCTCGGCCAACGTGATCGATATCACTGAATGCTGTTAATGATCCTTTTGGTTTTACTATTTCAACGAGCGCTGCTTTTTGAACGTCATTTAAATCTGTACTAAGAGTAGGGCTATTTTCGAGTTGAGTAAGAGTGTTCCGTATACTTGCATTCTGTGCTGTAGCTTTTTCGATATCTTCTGATGAAGAAGCAGGGTCTCTCATGATTGTTTCGTTTTTTGCTACCTGATTCTGCATAATTTTAAACGTTTCAGGTTTCATGGTTGACATTTGCTTTGCATTAAGTGATTCAAAACTTTTACCGACTAAGTCTGGTGCTATGGCACTTATATCAGAATAATTATCATCTTTTGTTCTGTTCCAAAGAGTATTCCCCTCACTCCCCTGTTGAATCATCGCTTCTTCGGTTTGACGTAACCCCACGCTATCCCCTTTTTGTGCAAGCCATTGAGTAGCGGCCAATCTTTCGGACTTGCTTTTTGAGGCATCCATTGCAATAGCCCTAACTCTACTTTGTTGCCCAAGGCCAATAACATTGCCTTCTGCATCTTTTGTGTCCAAATAATCCATTCCTTTTATTGATTCGTTCATTCTTAGGGATTGTTGTTTAATGGCTTCAGCTTCTTCGTTAGCTTCCATAATCTCTTTGGCCTGACCTGTCGCTCCATAAACTCCTGTACTGAATCGGCCTCGGGCTCTTCGGAATTTATTATCGCTAAGAGAATTTAGCTTTGCATTTGTATCTTTGGTTTGTTGGCGAACCTGATCACCTTTACCCAAACTCTTGCTGACAGGATTCTTCTCCTTGACCATCCCTCCCAGCTTACTAACACCTCCACTCGCCGCAGCCATTGCAGAGCCGGCATATTTGAATGTTGCGGGTATTAGAAATAGCGGACCAAAATAGGCTACTATTGCAGCAAATTGAGCATATGCCACACCCGAAGTAGATATTATATATGCCCCAATGCTACCGGCGGAAAACAATAACATTATCATGGGGTACATAAACAATAATTTGCTATAGTTGCTCCACCAATTTTTCCAAAGTGATTGTGTACCAGGAAGGACCCACATAACTAGTGCTATTGGTGAAAGCACTAGTAGCGCGACTATAAGTATGTATCGAATTATTAATGTGAAGTAGATTATGAAACACGTTACGATGACACCGACTGCAGCAATAGCCATTCCTATAAACCCTCCAGCAAAAGTAGCAAATCCTCCAAGCACCAAAAGTCCCGCAAATATACCCCCATTTGCCGCACCGCTGCCGGAAATGCCCAGAATACTGTTGAGGCCTATCGTATTTCCGTTTGTGGCGCTAGGAACAAGTTGGGCGAACGGAGACACCAGAAGTGATTGAACACCTGAGCCAAGAGCGTCCACTAGATAGATCAGTCCAGTAAAAATATCCCACGAAAATTGAATAGCAATTGTAGCTACGAGAAGTCGCGGCAATACTTTTTTTACGGTATAGGCGCTCATGAATTCAAAACTAAATACCTGCGAGAGAATCATGAAAAGGCCAACCAGTAATATTAGTACCGAGGAAATATTTTTTATCGCCGCCCAACCCCTGTACAGTGGTTGATTACTTGAAAGTGGATTAGGGCTATTTGGACTTCCTCTCATGAGAAGGTAGTCACCTATTACTCCCTGAATCCAATTATAGAATTGATCAGCAATTGAAAGCATGCCGCACATAAGCCAACCTATAACAGGAATATTGATAAAGCATTTGTCATATGGGCTCGAAGAAACACTTCCGCTTTGACTATTCCCATTTACGACTATGGTTTGAGCGCTTTTATCACCACTTTTTACGACTGTCGCAAAGGCCTGTGCCCATGAATCACTCGAATTTTTCATCGAAGGACTACTTGTCCAATTCCCATTTTTTGAGTCTGTTGATTCAAATAATACATCAGCAACTTCGTGACAATCTGCCTTGTTTGCGTTCACCGACCCCACTCCGTTGATGACGCCGACAGTATTCCCTGCATCTTTGCCTCTATATATATTTAAACTAACACTTCCATCTGCATTTACGGAGTTTATTGCATACGTGTCACCACTCCCATCATTCCCGCTTAAGGCGGCCGCTTGATCGTTTGGGGAGGCTTTATCGTATTTTGAAACGAAGGCAGCCCCACATCCCCCATTGGATGAACTTGCCGTAAAAGCCCCAAACCAAGCGGCATATTTTATCGCCGTAGATGGTGTAACGTTAGTTCCTGAGACGTTTATCCCTTCCATTAAGTTTGGATTGCTTGCTTTTAGTAGCGCAACTAATTTACTGACTATTGTCGAATTGTCAGAATTATCATACCCATTTGAAATACTGCAAACCACTGGATTACCGGAACAAGAATAGCCGATAGCTTTTAAAAATCCAATTGTATTTCCACTATATCCAGCAGCATTCTCCCATAGACTAGCCACGCCGACGCTACCAAGAATGTCCTGGCATCCCCATTGATGGTTTGAGCCATCAAAAGAGTAGCCAGAAGCACTTTCAGTACCCCCAACAGTACCTGCTCCGTCATCATATCCGATATTGTTACTCGTTGCATCTACGACACTAATCGAGTCTTTAAGGTAACAAGTGTTATTTGCTAACAAATAAAGTGCAGTAAAATTTGACACTCGATCTTTGATATCCGCTGCAGGTACCGAAGCAGCGCTTACGCTGTTTTTATCTTGTGTAATAAATGCTCCAGATAAAAACGAAAACAATATAAGAAACGCTGTTCCAAAAAGAGATAGTTTTGTAAATAGTTTTTTCATTTTCCCTTTTAGCATAAACGATATACATTAGTTTTTCAAAGTATATGACAACAAAAACAAATAATAGTTTTGTTATTTACTGAGTTGGTTATAATAAGGTTATGAAAAGAATAAAAAACTTAATCCTCAGCTTTTTTTTGATTTTTGCTCCTTTTTTACTTTCACTCCCAACCGCTTATGCGTGTGGAGGCGGCGGGTTAAATCCACCGTGCCAGGTTACGCAATCCATTTATACGGGAGACGCTAAAAATAATCCAATAATCGAGTGGATTGTTTTTGGGATTAACATATTAAGCGCGCTGATAGGATTTGGGTCAATTATTATGATTATTATCGCAGGAATACAGTATTCAGCAGCTGGCGACAACGCTCAATCTATACAGTCGGCCAAAAAGAAAATTACTAATGTATTAATAGGCCTAGCTGCATATATTTCATTCTATGCAATAACCAATTGGCTTATTCCGGGTGGTCTTTTGTGAAATCAAGAATTAATAAAATAAAATTTACTATTCTTGGGATAGCATTTTTATTTCTCCCACTTCTCGCAACGCCTATTATTTTTAGCAGTGATGCGTTGGCCGCAACTAATTGCACAAATTCTACCACTTTTCTCGGAATTCCTGCATGGTATGAATATCTGATCGTAACAGACGATGGAACGGGTAACGGTTGCCAAGTAAATGCTCCATCGGGATCAAATAAAGCCGTTTTAATAGCTTTAGCGGCAATAGATATACTTCTAAGGTTTTCTGCTCTTATTGCGCTTGTTTTTGTCGTGTATGGTGGATTTCGATTTGCTACAGCCCAAGGTTCATCTGAATCGATATCAAAAGGCAAAAAGACGGTAGTTAATGCATTAATCGGTTTGGTTATTGCAGTACTAGCTTCTCAAATAGTAAAATTTGCAGCATACTTATTATCAAAGTAGAAAAAACCATGACATTATTAGAAAAATTAAATTATTTTGTCGGCAGTATCATTGACCCAAATGAAGTGAATGTTCCTAAGACTAATCTTTCGGGAAACGGGAAGATTACAGAATTACTTAACTATTCTTTTGGGGTGCTTGCAGCTATTTGTTTTTTGGTTATTGTCATAGCTGGCGTTCAGTTTGTGCTTTCATCCGGCGAACCCCAAAAGGTTAACACCGCAAGAAGTGCAATTATCTATGCAGCAGTAGGGTTAGCAATTTCTCTCAGCGCAATGCTAATAGTAAGTTTCGTATTGGGAAATGTATGATGAAAAAAATAAAGTTCATTGCAGCACTATTAGTAGTATCTTTTAGCGTGGCATTTTTCCAAATTGGTATTACCCACGCAGCATATGATCCGGTTGGGGCTGGTTGTCAGGCTGCGGGTAACGAAACTACAGGACCGGTTTGTGGGGCGGCAGACGAAGATCCAGTTTCTGGCTCAAATGGCATAATAAATACGGTTGCAAATATAATTGCCTGGGCCGGTGGCGTTATCGCTATCTTTATGATTATTTTTTCAGGTTTTAGGTTTATTACCGCAGGTGGAGATAGCGGAAAGGTAGCCTCAGCCCGTAATACTATTATCTATGCAGCAGTTGGGCTATTAGTTATAGTTATAGCTAGAGTGATCGTGAGTTTAGTAATAAGTAATCTAAAGTAGGGACAAATATGAAAAAATTATTAATAGCTTTATTTTTGACAGTTGGACTAATGTGTAGTTTTCATTCTCCCGTTCGAGCAGATAATGCTTCAACTGCGGCTGCATGTCAGGGCTTACCGGGCGGATGTACTGCCAACCCCGGTACAACCGTTCAGGATAATGTGAATTTTGTTATTGATCTTTTTTCTTGGATCGTTGGCATTGCATCAATTTTCATGATTATTTTTGGTGGCTTTAAGTTCGTGACCTCTGGAGGTGATTCCGGAAGAATTAGCTCCGCCAGAAATACTGTTCTTTATGCCGTAATCGGACTTGTTGTAGTTGCTATTGCCCAGATTATTGTAGTATTTGTTGTTGGCCACGCACAGGGAAGCTAAAAACTATTGCTCATGGTCGTTGCAAGTGCTATAAATTAAGTATTAAACATTAAAAGTAAAGAGAATATATATAATGAAACGAATCAAACTTTTACTAACAGTACTCTATACACTAAGCCTAACCTTAGTACCAAGTCTTATGCTCGCTTCCGCAGCCCACGCCACTGGCAATGGTGGTCTTAATTGTGGCACTCAGCTTGAATTCGGTGAATCATGTCCTACGACATCAACAGATGGAACTGACGGTGTTAACAAAATTGTTAATCTAGTGATTACTATTTTTTCATGGTTAGTTGGTGTGGTATCAGTCGTTATGATAATTGTCGGTGGATTTAAATATGTTACTTCAGGCGGTGAGTCAGCCGGTGTTACGAGTGCAAAAAACACGATTCTCTACGCTATCGTAGGTCTAATAATCGTAGCGGTTGCTCAAATAATCGTTCACTTTGTTCTTGGAAACGTCAATAGCGCAGCAGGCACAAGTTAGTCCGATTAAATATCGATACAAAAAAAGACCCCTTTCTGGGGTCTTTTTTAATGTTTCAGATATCTTCTAAAGAACTTGAATCTTCTTTACTGTGTCTTGCTTAACTTTAGTGAAGCTGACAGTGAGGACACCATCTTTTAGTACTGCCTCGATCTCATCTTCTTTTACAGGAATTGGAAGCACGAGACTTCTAGAAAATTCGCCCCAGTAGCATTCTTGGAGATGGTAGTTTTCGACATCTTCCTCATAGCCTGCATTTAACGAGCCGCGAATAGAAAGCGTATTGTCGGATATACTGACATCGAGCTCATTCTTGTTGACTCCAGCTGTTCTTGCCTTTACGACAAGCTTGTCTTTTGTTTCATACACATCTACAGCAAGCTGACCGGGAACGGCTTCTTCTTCATCCCATTCGTCCTCTTGTTGCATTGGTTGCTGTACTTGTTGATGCTGAACTACTTCTTCTTCACCTAAAAAGGCTGCTGTTAATTCATCTTCCATCAGTAGATCGTCGTCTGCTGTTCGTCGTGCCATGTCGTGATACCCTCCACGCTTTAAAGTTAACAAATTTGCGTTTCTGTATTTATATAAAGTATATAGGTGTTTCATAGAGGTTGCAACAATACCTCTCAGGATTTACAACATAATTTGTACAACATAAATTAGAAATTAAAAAAACCAGAGTTATTCTGGTTTCTTTAATTGGCGGAGGAGGAGGGATTCGAACCCTCGCGGGAGATTGCTCCCCCCTAACGATTTAGCAAACCGTCCCCTTCAGCCACTTGGGTACCCCTCCGCATCGCTAATAATCAGATGAAATTGGCGGAGAGGGTGGGATTCGAACCCACGGTACCATTGCTGGCACGCTTGTTTTCAAGACAAGTCCCTTCAACCGCTCGGGCACCTCTCCAGGGCCAATTTACTGACATCAGCCACAATATTGTACATTCTTATCTGTTATAGAGCAATAACGTTCTCATAATCCTTATGCTGTTATACAATAGGGTTGTGAATAACGAGTCTCAGAATCTACAAACAAGCGTACCGAGCGAAGGTTTTGCATATAATTCGGGTAAGTTAGGTGTAAATCAACAAGCAGAAACAGTAAATTCTCAAAAAGAGGTACGATGGACTGCTTCAGAATTTGTGTCACATGAAAAAAACAGCTCATGGTATTTTATTCTTGGAATAGTTACCATTGTGCTTTGTCTAGTAGTGTTTTTTTTAACCCATCAATACATCTCGGTGGGAGTTATTGTAGTTATGGCGACCGCTTTTGGGATATATGCCAATATTAAACCTAAAACGCTTGAGTATTTAATTGATAGCAGCGGTGTTAGCGTAGACAAAAAACACTACAATTATGAAAATTTTAAAATTGTCGAAATAATTGAGGGTGGCGTTGTACCTAGTGTTAACCTAGTTCCAGTTAAGCGATTCTCTGTCCCCGTAACACTTTATTTTTCACCACAGCAAGAAGATTTAATTCTTGAAATTTTAGGTGAATTTCTTCCTTCTGAAGTTAAAAGACTTGAAGCTATTGATCGTGTCGTTGCTCGATTGCGTTTCTAGACTCTGGAAAAATAGATTCTCATCTGTTATAGTGATGAAGCTTTGCACCCGTAGCTCAGCTGGATAGAGCGTTGGCTTGCGGAGCCAAAGGTCGTAGGTTCGAATCCTGTCGGGTGCACCAATCTGTTTAGTATACTTATTTCAAATTATTTTTTCCGTATCCTTCCCTTCACGTTTTATACTGAGGGTTAATGATTAAACAAATAAAAAAAATCATAAGCCTACCCGAATTTCTAATTACAGCAATCTCGGGTTTCCTTTTTTTATTGACTCAATCTGCAAGCACAAGTCCTCTTTTTTATTGGAGCTATGTCGACAGTACAATCTTTAGATTATTAGGAGTAACGTTAGTAAGGGGCGGAAGATTATACGTAACTACTCTGGACTCCAAAGGCCCGGTCCTTTTTTTTATCGAAGCCTTTGGCGCTTGGATTTCGAACGGTAGAATAGGAATTTTTTTGGTGCAATACTTATTTTTACTGGTGACGCTTTTCTCGGTTCTACTCATTGCTAAGCAGATTTTAAATAATAAATTTGCATGGATATTCCCGGTACTTTATTTATGTTTTTACGGATTTGCATATGAGGGAGGAAATCTTGCAGAAGAATTCAGCCTATCGTTTATATTTTTAAGTATTTATCTCATAATTTATTTGTTTGAAAATGGTAGTTTGAGTACTCAAAAAAATAAAATTTCAAATAAAATTGAAAATTTACTACTTCTTACTCTTGGTATCGTCGGAGCACTTACCTTTTTCATACGTGCCAATAATGCCGCAGCGATTGCAGCAGCACTCGTAGTCTTGCTATATTTTGTTTTTAAAAAATTACCGCTCAAAAGGTTTTTGGTTTCATTAGGCTGTATAGTTTTGGGCTTTTCATTCGTTACTGCCCTTATTTTTGGCTACTTTATAGCAAACCATTCTTTCTCAGATATGATCTATGGAACATTTGTATTTAATTATCAATACTCAGTAAATCATCCGAGAATTTTTTCGAGTATATTTTTTAATTCATTTTCTGCAACGGCAATAATAATATGTATCGTTTCGCTAGCGACGGCTTTTGTGCATTATCAGAATAAAAAAGACGCCACTTTACCGCTTCTTGCAGTTTTTGTAAGCCTTTTTTCTACTGCAGCACTCTATGTTTCGGGGTATAACTGGCTCCACTATTTACAACTTCTGATGCCTTCACTGCTTATCGCTTTAGTAATGCTGATCGGCGCTTTAGCAGAAATAAGAGGTAAACTTTCAGGTAAAACTCTGTATCTCAATATAGGATATGTCGCAGTTTTTGTATTACTATGTATGGATTTTTCAGTAACGTTTAGGTATCGCTTACAGCGAAAATATGACAAACAATATATACGCGACTCTATCCAGGTTATAGATGAAATTCCTGTCGCTCAACGAAATAGTGTATACGGATACGGAATTAATCCCGTTCCTTTTATTGAGACATCCGTTCTTCCGTCGAAAAGACTTACCGCTTTACAGGACTGGATGATTGGCCAGGACCCTGTGTTAAAAAAGGAGGTATATAATTATTTTCTAATAAATCCGCCCAAGTGGCTTATCTTAAGTCCTGCATACCCTATTCAAGATACATTTATAAAAGAATTTGTTGCTAAAAACTATCACCAAGTTTACTTAAATTCAAACTATACACTAGATGAGTTAAAGGGTAACTAACTCTCAGGCTTCTTTGCGAAGCTTGTTATAGATGTTTAATCCATAACCCGCACTCGCAGCCTCAAGTGCGTACTCAGCAAGATGTGGTGCCTTTGTAAGTGAACCACCAAGAACACACAAAGGAATCACAAAATCTTTAAGGGTGTCGCGAGCCAAATAGCCCTTAATACCCTTTGGTTTTTCGTGCACCGTTCCGTCTGATTCGATGTGCGAATGCAAGTGATCAGATACTTCATGACGATTTGCAATAAGTGCAATCGAGCCAAGCGCAACGGCAGTGATTGAAGACATTGCAGCAAGATTATTAAACCCTACTCCATCCATTCTTCCCATCCATCCATTTTGCACCACTCCTTCATGGATAACATCATAGCCGGTACCCACTGTAGCGGCTAGTGCTGTTGCTCCAACAAATTTCTGCATCCTTTTTCTATATTTTTTTGCATTTCCTTTTTGGTGGGCGTGTTCAACCTCAAGATCTTTTGCAGCTCCACGCAGTGCTGCTGCATCAAGTGTTTCTTCAAGTCCCTCTATGCCATTAGCAATTCCAGCTCCACCCTGCGTTGCTGCCGCAACAAGTTGAAATCCGCCAGAAAGCAATCGAAGCCAGCCTACGAAACGGAGGCGTTCAGGAGTTAACTCTCTCTGACTTTTCTTAGATTGTGTTGTCAAATTCTTTTCTACCATCAACACGTATCCTGCTATAAATATATAATAAAACTTTAGATATATTTTGTCAAATTACTGGGATATATTACTTCACGAAATGAGAATACAGTGCAAAAACAACCGTCGAACTTGTCATTGTTACAAAGCTTCCCCAAAGCATATCTATTCCGGTGATTGCCCATGGCCAATTTTTTAATACTGCTTGTGAAGTTAGATCAAAAGTTGCGTAGGTAAATAAGCCATACAGCGCTCCATAGCCGAGTGCGTGTAGTATGCTTCCCATATTTATTGCTGGAACTAACACAAATACTAATAGCCCAATAATATATAGGCCGTAAAACAGCCCTGCAGCCTGCAGATTGGGTTTTTTTGCCATAAGATGCCCTATGTATTGTTTGTATAGTTTTGGCGCAATCTTAACGAGCCACACGCTGTCAAAGGCTAGAAACACTACGAGCCCTAAAACAAATAGTTCTATTTCTTTTCCTGATGTCATTATTTTCCTCCTTTAGGTTGCATTGGTATGAAAATGGAAGTTTTTTTAGCGTATGCTTTAAACTTCGGATTTTTCATATATTTTTTTTCAAGCATTGGTACACCTGAAACAAATAGGATGAGATACGTAATAAGAAGTGGGCTAATTATGGCAAAAAGACTATAGCTTCCACCAAGACAAAGGATCCAAAGCGCCCACCACTGCGTGACTTCTCCAAAGTAATTGGGGTGTCTCGTGTATCTCCATAGCCC
>Ga0007810_1000121_pt1 | contig 22660 bp, 32 predicted proteins | sample CryBogCBE15Jun09_FD_71193 | JGI IMG/M metagenome (GOLD analysis project Ga0007810, IMG submission 71193) | Freshwater microbial communities from Crystal Bog, Wisconsin, USA - CBE15Jun09 | ecosystem: Environmental > Aquatic > Freshwater > Lake | place: Crystal Bog, Wisconsin, USA | collected...
AAACGCGTTATATCAGGAAAATTTTTTTTAATTGTTTTAATCATTTTTGCGATCATCCAGGTCGCCGTATTTTTTGGCGCGTCTGGTGCGATTGCAAGGCGACGCAGCTCAAGCCAAACATGTTGTTTTGACATTCTGTTTGCTGCAACTGGATCTGTCCACATTGCACTTGCAAAACAATGGTCTAAATATTCTGCACCAAAAAATATTTTATGTTTGTTCTTTATCATGTTTGCATAAGAGGTTACAGGTAATCTGCTATGCCACATTGCGTTATATTCCATTGCTTTTTTTACGCCAATTTCACGCAAAATCATTTGTTTTGGTGTTGTCGGCGTAAATCGTTCCCCAAGAAACAAATCAAAATTCACATTACCGCCTTGTCCATGACCCTGTTAGACGCTTCATTTGACCTCCAGACGTCGATGCGCGCTTGAGCTGATACCAATCCCCATCTGAGCTCCTCTTCGCGCTCTACAGCCGCTTCTAAGCCTTTGAGCATTTCTAAATATGCTGAGTCCGCATATGCCTCGATCTCAGCTGCTGCCGCGGTTTTCGCGCGACCGTCAGAAAGGGCGGCTTTCATTAACATGGCTTTTTGACTCTTTCGGTATTCTTCCAAGTACACACGATGAGCCTTTGCTTGAGCATATTTGCGTCCGTGCGTATATAGATAGTCCACCGCATCATTAATGTCTTTTTCATTCATTTTTGTAACCAAAAAATATAGCCAATTAATAGGCACCAGGCAAAGTAAGGCCAAATCATCCAGGGTGAAATATCATCCAATAATGTCATCGTATTTATCTCGTTTTAATTTAATACTTGTTGCATGAAATGCAAGCATTTTGTCAGCCAACTCAAACGCTCGTGGTATCGCTACCTCATCCCACGTTTGCCCTTCTGGTATCTGCATCTGCCAGTCCCCTGCGCACATTCCTGCAAGTATCTGCGTTGCTATCTCTAAGCGTGTCATTCCTCCTCCCCATCAATCCAGTTATCAAGTTTGTCGTGCATCTCTTTGCGGCGAGCTTGTGCAATCGTCATGTCTTTATCATCAACAATGACTTCTATGGTGTTTGCCATCTCGCTTTCAAACTGTGCACCCTTTTTAAACATAATTTCTTGAGGCGTTGTACCAACTGTAAAAACCATACCCTGCAAGTTAATTGCTGTTTCGACTTTCATGTGTTTAATTCCTTTAGTTTGGTTTGAATTTCTTTTGCATAAAAGTTAAATGGTTGGTCTTTGCAAAAGTTTGCAATTTCGTAAACTTCATCATCCGTCAGCCCGACCCACGGTTTTTTAATATATGACAACTGCCCGTCTTTTATTTGAATCATTTGTGGCTCTTGCTCAGGCTTGGGTCTATTTAGTTCATCTTCTATCCTGCGAATGATGTTTAAATAATATCCAGTTTGCCCTGTACCAAACTCTCTACCATTCATTAACGAACGCATTGCATCCCGAGCGAGTTGTAATAGGTCATGTTCTAAAGTCATTTCGTCACCTCTGCTTTAGCAATTGCTGCTCGTGCTTTACGCAAACGAACAAGAGCAACTGACATATTTACAATTACTTGTTGAGGTGCTGCTTCAATACCTGCTTTAGGAACGGTAGCTTCATCTATAAATTGTGGACAATCGCATATTTCTTTCAACGCCTCAAGCAACTCAGCGTTCATCGAGTGCAAGCGACGAAGTTCTGTTGCTATTTCAGCGTCACCAATGCAAGACATATCCCCTTCAATCATTTCAGCCAATCTCAGTGCTTCGGGTTGTTTTGTGTCTGTCATTTCGTCACCACCATAGACTTACCAATCTCTGCCGCTGCTCTTACAATTGCTTTGCGTGTTGCTGCATAAGAATCTTCATCATACATACGGCACATTGATTTAATTTCACCGTCATGATTGCGGATACCGACTTCTGCAAAATTTGCGTGGCTCCAAAATGGCGGGCATACAGATAACTTTAACTTCACCGCCAAGCGCAGAGCAGTACCGTCATTTTCTAACGGATTCCAGTAGTCCTCACCATTCCATATCGCCTCATCAATCCCGTATCGAACATCAAGCGATGAATCTTTGAGGTTTTGGTATTGAATGGTTGTATATCCCGCAGCCCTAGCTGCCAGTTCTAACAATTCTTGGTCTGTCATTTCGTCACCTCGTCTAGTGCGTAGAGTGGTATGGTATATATACCCTCGCCATCGGTTTCGCTTGCTGAAATCACATCGCCGTACTCAGGCAACATCCACGCCACAGGCTTCAACGCTTTCAACTCACGCAAATAGTCTTGGCGCACAAGTTCGGCAAAACGTTCAAGTTCTTTTATGCCACACTCCCACGAATCAATAAAATGCGTCTGCTCTTCAAACCCCGCTTGTTCAGCCAACTCTTTTAATCGTTTGTTCATATCACCTCCGCTGATTTCAGCTTGCCTGTTTCGCCGTCAAAAGTTATTTTGATGCACCCATCAGCTTCATGACCTTTTTGATTGTCAAATTCTAACCATGAGCTATTTGATACCAAACCACGAATTAAATATTTAACAATGTCAGGCTTTGGCTCAGGCTTGATGCGATACTCGCCACTACCGTTCCAAAGCGGCGGGTCAACATTTTCCCAATTGCCAGTACCACCATAATATTGAATCTGCGCCCCGTCTGCCCATGCGTGTATAAGGTCTGCGTGTTTGTGTTTCATGTTGATCCCCCAAGTATTTCAATGGCCTTGCGACTTAGTTCCAAAGTCACCGCCCGGCGCAGCCTAACAATCTCGTCTGAGTATTTGACGCAGGTATCTAGTAGCGACTGGTTAGACTTCTGCAGCGACTCAATCTGCTCATCTTGCTCCCTAATGTGGCTCTCAAGCGAATCAATGAGAGTCTGCAACTCACGCTGTTCTTTCATGCTCCAAACCTCGCAATTAATGCTGCATCAGCTAAAGCTTGCCCTTTACCTTTCTTGTGCAAGTCCGACCAATGGGGCCACAACTGAATTCCACGCGCCCTAGCTGCATCTTTTTCCGTACCAATGAGCCCAGCTGCTTTTTTCCATTTCTGTGGTGTCACCATCGTGTGCGCATAACCTAAAGCTGCGATCACACCCATGATCGTGCCGCATGAATGCCCAAAGTTAAACATTGACGTAACACCTTGCCCAGGCATCGCCCCTACCTGCTCGACATATACATGAGTAACCTCAATGCCTTGATCCATAAAGAAAGCCACCTCAGCCGCGTTTACGCGCGTCGCAGAGCCTACTTTGTAGGTTGGCATAACTAACCATTCAATTGGCATGTCGTTTTCCAACATGACTAGAGCGCCAGTCGCGCCGGGATCGATTCCAATAATCATTTTTTTACCTCAAAAGAATTGCAACGTTGCAAAGCAAACCTCATGGTCGCGGTAGGTGCTCCTCTCAAATCTCTGATTGATTCACACCGCGTAGATTTTTCGTTGTAATGTTTGCATTCAAAACACACTCTACGATCGTCGAGCTCAGGAAACATATCCCTTTCCCAAAGCTTCTCAGCCAACTCATAAGCTTCGGTGTCTGATAAGCCTTCAGCAATAAAATGCTTGCGACGTCTCTCATGTCTTTTAATAAATACTTCGAGCTCGCGCCCTTCAATCAAACGGAAGGGATTCTGGTTGGATGGTAATTCTTGAGTCTTCACGGTCAATTCTGATATTTCCATCGGCTTCGATATTCCAATCCATTCCGTTGGCGTCAACCTTTGTCCAACACATAACTTCAATGACGACTTGCTTACAGAGGTACTCTTTTCCACTTTCATCAAACACTCTCCATTTATGGTCTATGGTGCCGCGACCGAATTGCCCTGCACTTTTATTAAAACGAACACGAAACTTCATATCACCTCCACTTGGGGTTGTGGAGCTGTTGTGACACTTAAATTCATATGCACAAACCGCATAGGTTTTATTGAGTTATTTCTTGTGAATTGGTGCGGAAGCCAGGGTGGTGCAAATAGCAATATCCCTGCCTCTGGCGTAAATGTAATGTGCGTCGACGCCATAGTCATTTTTGAATCATCCGCAACAGGCAAATTTGTAATGACTTTGGCTGGGCGCGGATCATGAATGATCATGCTGCAAGCGTTTTCTGGTACATCCAAGAAGTAAAACACCGACATTGCGGAACCGTTTCCATGCATATGTGTGTCGATCGCGCTTTGGTAATTATGTTCTTGACACCACATCTCACTGAAAAATGTCACCAGCTGATCCATGTTGAACCCCTGCGAGCTCAAAATATTCCAAGTGCTTTGCGACACGTATTGAGAAAAGTTTTCAATCGATTTCTCATGTGAAAAATTGCTCGTCATTACGGTCATTTGCTTAGTGTCTTTGACGCGTGATTGATCAAGGTAATGCAAAGCCACATTGCGTACAGCATCCATAAACTGCGGCGCTTTGATTGCATAAATTGCCGTTGCGAAATAATGCAACTCTTCTAATTTGTCCATGCCAACTCCTGAGTTAATTTAAGACAGTCTAACATAAAATTAGAGTTTGTGAACAAAAAAAATAGACGGACTATTCCTCCGTTAAAAATTAAAATTAACTACATAATTATCTTTATTCTCTTCATATTCTTTATCAAGTACAAAAGGTACTTTTAATTTCTTATTGTTAATTTGACACATATGACAAACTTTTTTACCTTGGGTTGTCTCACTTAACTTCAATTTCTTCTTTCTCATTTTGCTTGTTGAGTAAAGTTTACAAACGGTGTCACCGTTTAACCATAAGTGAGCTACGCTCTCTTTTTTATTAGGATTAAGAATAAACATAACTTTTTTCCATGCTGATAAGGACAACAGGACATAGATTTGGACAAAAACTCCCCAAAGGAAACGGAGGGTTTCCTTCGAGAAGATTCCGTGTCATGCGGATTAAGGTATCCAGTCCATGAGTTCGGGTTGCGCCTATCGAGAAATGTTCCATCGCAACTAGTCAGACTATAAACCCCCATTGTTCGAGGCCACGTTTCCGCTCTGACCGAGCTTGACACTACAGGGTGCTTGTTTTTGGCTCTCCCAACAGAACTGAACCGCTGGAGCCATTCATCGCTTCGTGCTTCCTGTAGCCGCTATCAACTCCCACGGATGGCGCTTACGCTTAGTTCGCCACTGTCACGCTTTGCTTGATCCAACGCGGTTTACCCTGAACATATCAAGCACTTCGGGCATAAAAAAAGCCGCTTTAATGCGTATCTTGTTGGCGACATCTCATTTCTGAGACTGTTCTTTGATAAATACTTTCCACGCTACTTATCAAAAAACCAAGATACACATTAAAACGGCTTCAAACATCGCTCGCCAAAGCAACATTTCATACTGCAATTGTATCAATGAGCCTCAGCGCATGTCAACACACTTTTACGTAACTCCATGACTTTGCCCACAACAGCAAACAATCCATGCTTAACATGCAGATCATTGGAATCGTTTCCAACCTCATCTGCCATCGTGTATGGTAATCCTGTTTCCTGCGCAGCTTTCTGTCCGGTGCCTAATAAATCATTATCCGCAAAGACAAAACGCTGATTCGGAATCTGATCCGCAACAGCAATAAGATTCGACGCTGAGAAGCAAACCACTACAGAGGATTTTAGACCGCACGTTCTTAAAGCTTTATGCAGGCTCAATCCCGTTGCATATCCTTCGACTAACCATGTCTCAGGTACCTGGCGCGCACCAATGTAAAACACTGCGTTTTTAGCTCTCATACCGTACATCATCTTCTTTTCGTACTTGCGCGCTTCATAGTCAAAATAAATCTCTTGATAACCTTGAAGCTTTGACGTCGACACATTACGCATTGGCACCAACAATTTGTTGTCTAAAACCAACCCTTTCTCTTCTTTAAAACCTTTGTACTCAAGATATGGATGCGATTCCATTTTTGCCATCTTTAACAATTCTTGAGCATGTTGCGCAGCTGCATCATATTTTTTCTGTTGATCAGACACTTGAGCTCGACGCTTCTCGCCCCAGGCGCGCTTTTCGTCCTCCGACCATGGTTTGGCATCAGGATCGTTGTACCAAACGACCTTGGCCTCTCCTGACCAATCCATAACCCATCCACGCTTACCATCCCAAAAGTATGAGCCATTTGTTGATCTAGGTTTTAAAACCGTACCAGTACGTCGAATCTTATCGGATGGAAATAAGCGATCGTGGTCGACCTCCACCCCGTGAGCTCGAGCAAATTGGATAAAGTTCATTGTTCTAAATCCTTTTTTAATTCGTCAATCATCCAATCAATCCAAAGACAACGTGTACGAATTAATTTTAATTTTGTTTTTTTTGTAATTTTTTTAAAATCACTGGCTGAAGCATAATTTTTTTTAACTAACCATTCTTCAAGTGTTTTGCAACCATCCAATTGAAAATTAATCCATTCACGTAAATATGTTTCATGTTTACCGTAATCTGGTATCGCATTACAAATATACTTTTCTTCTTCCATTTCTATAAAAATTTTTGCGCATTTTAGTGACAGTATCCAATTTCCAACTTTTAATTGTTTTAAATATTTATTCATTTGCCTATTCCCTTTTTGTAAGCAATGTTCATTTGCTGGATCTTGTTGTAAACATTTTTTCCGATATCAACTGTAGGTGCTTTACTGAATGACCACTTGGTTTCCTGTCCGGTGATTTTTTTAAATAGGTGCCAAGCGCGACCAGATTGTGTTTCAGGCTTGCTATGAATCCGAGCATAGCTGCAGACTTGATGCCAAAGATGCTCGGCATTGTCTGCAAGTTTCTTCTTTTGTGAGCCAGTACCTATGAAGATTTCCTGCATATGTCCCGGCAATGACTCATCTATCTGCCTTGTTACCTTCTCATGCCCACACGCCATACATCTTTTCAAAAACGGTCTGTAGCCACATTTTGGGCAACCCTTAGATTCAAATTCTTCAGCTTCGCGAATTTTCTTATCTAACTTATCGCCATCATCAAGCTTCTCAAGCCCATTGAAATAAATATCATTAAAATCCTCAAAAAAACGGACAATGTTTCCAGAGAAATCTAATAGGTGACAATCTTTTTTACCTGTTTCTGGCGAGCTTCTCAAACCTCGCCCCCAAATCTGAATTGCGGTTGATAACGATTTACGCAATGGTCGCGCATCACAGATACAACCTACGTCTGGCACGTCAAACCCTTTGGCTAATGCTTCCACTGAGATTAATATCTTCAAGTGACTGTTGGACTTACGATACTCATCCAACAGGTGCTCGCGCTCCTTCATGGTTGTCTCAGACGTAAACACTGCAGCCATAATCCCCTGATCAATAAACTGGCGACACAACTCCTCGCAATGTTTGATCGTCGAACCAAATACGATCGTCTTACGGTTATCCCCAAACTTAATCCAGTCAGAAACAACATCTCCAATAATTTTTAGACTGCGTTCTTCAGCTGCCTTGTCTGTCCACTCGCCACCCTTGGTCTCAGCGCCCTTCATATCGGGCTTATGGCACGAGAACACGCGCATGGGTACCAACACACCCTCTTGGGTAAGATCGTGCATTGTGGTGGCGTTTACGATGTTTGAGAAGATCTTGCCGAGCCCCGCGGTAAAGGGTGTAGCCGATAAACCGATGACGGTTGCGCCAGTGGTCATTGCAAAGTCTGTCCAAGCTTTGTAAGCGGTGTGGCAGTTATGAACTAAAAAGCCATTTGCAAAATATGATGGATGCCCTTCAACTCGCAAGTTGTAAACAATTTCATCGCATACTGATTCTTCAATCTCAACACTTTCCACCCATGCATGCGCAGTAAGGAGTCCTTCTTCCTGTCCTTTTCTTTTTGTTTCTGAGAAAAATGACTTGCTCCGTCCAATTCGATAGCAATTTTCATATCCGCATTGGCTATATCCAGCTTGTAATGATGTGGATATCCTTCCTTCGTTGATTTCTTCGTGTTCAGAACATATTCCGCCACCCAATCTTTCCCTAGCGCATTTAGAACGAATTGCTGTGTTGATGTCATCCCACGTCCATTGCCCCCTTGAACAATTGGTTTGTGACCAATCCTCAACAAGGTTTCTCGCATTTTTTCCCTCGATAATTGATTGTGCATAGGATTTTTCAATTTCTTCGCACAAGATTGTCCACAAGTCATTCTTTTTTTGAATTGAGATTCCGCTTGAGCTCTCGGATTCCCGTTGAGATACTTTTCCATTTTTGGAAAAATTTTCTTTCCACAAACTTTGCACACCTTGTATGCGAAAAAGCTTCTCACCGATACCCAAGGAGCCAGCAGATTTCCATCCCATTCCTGTGAATATAGGATGATCTGGTGTGCATCTGAAATTTGTTCCATCACTCAGTCTCACTTTGCATAATTTATTTGATGTTTTAGAAAAAGTTGATTTAACCTTTGCTATACCAAATGTATTGTATATGAGATCTCCACTACGGATTGTGTGTATTTCAACTAATCCATTTGGGGTTGATATCAAAGTATCTTCAGGAAAACACTCATCGACTACGAGCACATCCATTTGAGGCCAAAACTGGCGCTTGGCAACCGTTTGCACAGACGCTATTTGGAATAACTCATCTGGGCGTCGCCGCCAATGTTTAGCCTGAACAATCCCGTGCTCAATGCCATAACGATCGGCGACCGCTGACGTTTGATTAATTAGCGTTGTCCGATCGCATAAAAACACGGCTTTTTTGCCACGTTGGATTGCTTCGTTGCAGATCCGCAACCCGAGGTACGTTTTACCTGCCCCAGTGGGTGCCATCAAGATTTGATTCTTATGCCCAGCGCGAAAGCCGATTCTTAACTTTTCGTGGGCATCTACTTGAAATTTTCTGGGTGGTGGAAATCCGTCATTACGCTCATCTGGCGCTAGGATATCTTGTGTCATTTTTTCTTGTCCAATTGTTTTTGAAGTTGTTTAACTAAAGTCACCGCGGCATTGCGCTCACTTTGCAAACCTTGGATGCGGATCTCGAGCTGAGAATTTAAATGGTTCAATCTCTTGATCTCTTCATTCGCAGTCTTTAAAGGCTCGTCAGACTCCAGCAATTTATACATCGCTTGCTGATCCGCTTCCAAAGCCATTTCTGCAGCTTTAATTTCAGCATCATCTGGAACTGCACCATTCTTTTCATCTTTGTTTGGAAACGTTTCCACTGACTGTTTTTGTCTTTCTGTCTTCTTTTCTTTTTGCGCAGCCAATTGTTGTTTTTTTGCATCTGGGCGTCTAACTTTTGCTACAAATGGGTGAGAAACCCCTGCAACCCTAGCAATTTGACGATCGGAAGCGCTATCACCCTCGAGCTCAATAGCAATTCGTACGTTATTTGCTAAGTCTTCGCTTGATAGTGGGGTGCCATGTTTATGGTTCTCATGAAGGGCTGCGCGCACTGCATCTTCTTGTGAACCATCTTCAAATTTCACCTCAACTTCTTTGACGCCAATAATTTTGTAAGCATGGTAACGATGAAACCCACTGTACATCCAATAATTCTCGCCATCAAACTTAGCTTTCAGTGCTGGAAATATGTCTCCTTCAAGCATGCAATCACGGAAATGGTAGATACGAGCCTGGTGAATAATTTTCCGAGTCTGTGTTCCGCCATCTGTACGAAGGTCTAAAAGATTTATTGTTCGTTGTTCCAATTACTTCTCCAAATTAATCAAAAAGGTCTGGGCGTAAATCATGCACAGATACAAGCCCTTGCGTTGCGCGTTCAATTTTTTTAGCTAACTCCGGTGATGGTTGACGGGATTTTCTCAGTAGTAAACCCAACCAAGTGGGCGTGATGCCAAGGTATTGAGCCATCTCCTTTTTTGCCCCGTAGGGCTCGCCGTTGAAATATTCTTTAAGTGTCATATCGTTCCCTAAGTAAGATGAGGTACTCGCTGCACTGTGGCAAGCTATTCTCAGCGTCTATCTAGAATGGCTGTAAGGTGCTACCTATAAGCACACAACATTCGCTTTCCCTCAAGAATTCAGTCTAACACAAAATTAGATATGTGTTATAGTCTTCGTACGATCATGTGATCGGTTAAAAGGAAAAATCATGGGATTTTATGCAGAAAGCAGTGGAGATTTTGAACGTTGCCCACCAGGTATGCATCTCGCAAGATGCTATAGCATTATCGATTTAGGCACTCAAAAAACAGAATACATGGGTGCAGTGAAGTTTCTTCACAAAGTCAGATTCAATTGGGAAATCCATGGTAATGATGACGACAACAAACCAATTTTAATGAAAGACAATCGACCTTTTTCGGTTAATAAAGATTACACATTGAGTTGGGGTGATAAAGCCAATCTCAGACTAGATCTTCAATCGTGGCGCGGGAAACCTTTTTCACAAGAAGAAATGCGAAGATTTGATCTCAAGAATGTGTTGGGCGTATGGTGCATGCTTAACGTTTTTGAACGACCTGCTAAAACTGGCGACAAAATCTATACAAACGTTGATAGTGTCTCACCAGTGCCGTCAATAATCAAAAAGAACGGCTTTCCTGATCCACACAATGAAACCGTTATTTTTAACTTGAAAGAATTTGATCTGGAAGTATTTAACAAATTCCATGATTACCTAAAACAAAAAATCATGCTTTCGCCTGAGTACCAAAAGTTAAACACCGTCGACCGCGACGCAGAGGAGGAGCTCAACCGCCAACCTCAAGCCCCTGAAGAAGACGACGACGATAGCATCCCTTTTTAAGGATAACTTAATGACATCAATTATTGCACGATCGGCAGAATCGGTTCACTGGTACCGCGCGGAGGATGGCGCACCCCAATATACCGTCCCATCCAAAAAAGATGGCTCTGAGCGTCCTACGACGCTTGGGGATGCGCGCAAGATGAACTTGGTGCCTTCGGTTACCACCATCTTGAAATTGTCAGCCAAGCCTGGGCTCGAGCTGTGGAAAAACGAGCAGTTGCTACTTGCTGCTCTTACCCTTCCTCGCGCGCCAGGCGAGCCTGAGAAGGATTTTATTAAGCGCATTATTGCTGATTCAAAAGAAACGGGAAAAGCAGCTGCAGAGGCTGGAACTCGAATCCATGAGTCAATTGAAAGGTATTTCAACGGCGAACAAAATGTTGAACACTTAAAGATTGCTCAAGAGTTCAACATTGTTCTTAATTTTCATTTTAAGACTTCGCCCACACAGAAATGGATTCCAGAAACATCGTTTTCGCATTCTTATGGGTTTGGTGGCAAGATTGACCTATATACAAAACCTGATCAAGACGCGCCAGATGGAATTGTGATTGATATCAAAACCAAAGAATTTACCGCGGACGATAAGGTTGTTGGCTATGACGAAAACCTGCTTCAACTCGCAGCATACCGCCAGGGCTTAGGTCTACCAAACGCACGGTGCGCAAACGTTTTTGTATCGCGCACACAACCCGGCTTAGTCAAAGTTTTTGAATGGTCGCAGGAAGACCTTGCTCGAGGTTGGAAGATGTTTCAATGCCTATTACATTTTTGGCAAATTAAAAACAAATTTGGGGATGAGCATGCTGAGTAGAGAAGAAATCAAAACAGTATTTGTGAATACTTATTTAGAGGAAAATTACAACTTCTTGGAGGATGATCTGATAAAACTTGCGAATGCTTTTATTGATGCCGCCAAGCCAACAATTGCTCGAGAGGAGCGAGCTCAATGCGTCAAGATCGCAAAATCTTACAACATATTGCTTGCAGAACAAATTTTAGAAAAACGAGCGAAATCATGAAAAGCGTTTGCTATTCATTTTTGTTTGGCATGTTGATGCTATTTTTAATCTACATCCACGCTATTTAAAAAAATTCTCCCATAAAGGGGGAATAATTATTTATTTTTTGTTTCGATCATAAACTGGCGGGGGCTTTACTTCTCGAAATGGATAAAGCATCCCTGCCCCAGTAGCGAGCGCTCCTGCCGCAACGCCCGGAACACTTCCAGTCATCATTGCTAATCCGCCACCAGTTTGCAAAGCTTTCCGAATAGCCTCATCGCTCCAGCCATTTTTCTTGACCTCTTCATACAAATCATAGCCTTCTTTTGCTGTTAGAAGACCTCCCAGAGCGCCAGTACCAATTTTTGCCGCACCAGAAAGAGCACCTTTTAGAGCAGCAATTCGTGCAGCCGATTTGTTTTGTTCAAGAATTTCTAACGCTCGTTTGCGAAGTCGTTGTTCTTCAACGATTCGTGCTTCATGCTCAGGCAAACCAATGCCAGTTTCTTTCGTGGGAAACTGTTTGCCTGCTTGAACGATTGCGCTCTCAGCGCCGGGGTTCATCGCCAAATTATGTTTTGTGGTCATCGATTGACGCTGACTCTCCCAATTGTGACCGCTCTCCATTTGCCGACCACTTGGCTCATCTTTCCCACGCAAGCTTTGCATGATCTTTTGAATCTCAGACTCCTGTGCATTAAAAGTCGCAGTCGGTGAATTCCCGCCTCGTGGCGCAAACAAGTTTGGCGCAGGTCTAAAAAGATTGCTGCCAATCCCTTTGTATGCCGTAAAAGCGCCCGTTGCAGCACCAGTTGGTGTTAACCAACTTGGTGGTTTTTTTTCAGTCTGATCTTCCGTATTAACAGGTGAAATCATAGGCACGTTCGCAAACATGCCTTTGCCACCAGCCATGCTCGGATTATTTTGCTTAAAATACTCTTCGGCTTCTAAGTCAGCTTGTTGCTCAGCAGTCAATGCCATGATTTATCATCCACCAGATCGTTGTTGTTGAGCTCTTAACGCTTCTTCTTTAATTTTTTCACTAAAAGATCTCTGAATATAACGTAATCGCGCTTGATATTTTGCATCTAAATTCGTCAATTCTGGCGAATTTCCAACAATATCTAAATATGGGGTAGGACTACTTGGATCAGCACGTTTCAGATTTTTCGTTATAACATCAAAGAATTCTTTTCTATGATTAAAATTTTCTTTTTCTTCTGACAATTTAGCAATAGCTGCCAACACATTTGTTTGCGGCGTAACGTATTGAGAAAGGGTTTTCATGAATTCACCTTGTGGAATATTATTCATGTTCAAACCGCTTTCTTTCATTTGTCCCATAGCAATTTGTACTAGCGAACTAAAAAGTCTATCTGCATAAGCTTGCTCATCTGGCTTCAAATCAGCCATCTTGATTGCTTCAATTGGAAGATGGATGTTCGCCACCAAACTTCCGGTATTGATTCCAATACCTGCATCTAGCGCCGCTGCGAGAGGGCCACCATTACGAACTAAAGAAAACACTTTTTGAGCCATGGCTGGATGCTCATTTATTAATGAAATTGTATTGTCGTATGAGTTTTTAACTTTAGTGAATTCTGGCGGATTCCCTAAAAACAATTCAGCTTGCTTGCTATATTTTGTTGCAATAGGTAACTCTCGAGTTTTTATGATGTCAGCAAATTGAGCAAGAGTTTGTGTTCGATCAGCATCACCCATGTTCTGAGTAGCAGGTCTTTTCGCCGTAATAGGATAAAAACCTTCTTCAGTTTTTGGCTTTTCAGTTGTCTCAGGTGTTGCAACAGTTTCTTTTGCTGCAACGCTTGTCTTCCAAGGATTCCCAAAAAACTCTGCAGGATCAATAGGCTTGCCATCCTTGAATACAGTCATGTCAAGGTGTGGCCCAGTCGATCGCCCGGTGCTTCCTACATTACCAATTAATTGCTGCTGCTGAATAGCATTATCAATTTTCAAATCTGGGTTGATGCTATCCAAATGGCTATAACGTACTTCGTATCCACGACCATGATCAATGGTAACGCTATTGCCCAAACTATCATTTGTTTGAATATTTTTGATTTTGCCTGTACCAACAGTTTGAATAGGCGTACCTTGTGGTGCTCCAATATCCCAACCAGTGTGAACAGCACCAGGCTTACCCGTGATGGGATCTGTACGCGTACCATATGGGCTCGTCAACGTTCCTACGCTTGTTGGAATAGGCATTTGCCAATCAGTTGCAATCGAGTGAGTTTTTAAATCAGGTTCAGCGCGTAATGTCTGTGTTGCAGGCGTGGCTGTAGGCGATTCACCACTTGTTTGTCTACCCTGTACAGTTTGCGGAGCCTGTGACGGATTCATCATGCTAGGCGCGTTTGTAGGCTGCGTTGCAATAGCATCTGTTAACCACTTAGGCACAGGTTGGTTTGCTGCTCTCAAAGCATTTGCTTGACTAATCAATAGCTCACGATCTTTTTGTTCCGCAGATTTTTGTTGCAATTGCGAAGCTTGACTTTCCATGATCGCTTTACCGCGACCTTCATCAAGGTTGGTAATTTCATTCAACTCTTTAGGAGTAAGTGGGCGACCTTCTCTTTGAGCTTGCGCAACAATAGATGCAGCTTTTTGCTTATTACCCAACAAAATATTTTGTTGAGCCATTTGAATTTTCATTTGCGAAATAGGTAATTGTTGCGCGCGCTGTTGCTCAACACCTTCTCCAAGAGCTTCGGCTGCGCTACCTAAAGATGCCAGAAAACCACCCAGCTGAGGTTTAGCAAAGCCTGCCGCAACCTTGAACCAATTTGGTTTGTCATAACGATTCTGCAATGCTTCAATTGATTTTTGTTGAGCATCTCGCAATTCTGCAAGACGCGCATCATCCACCCCGTAAGGATTGATTTTTGTGATGTCTATAGCGCCAGCCAAACCGCCATAATTTTGTTCTTTAGGTTCAGCCATTATTTGCTCCTACTTGGTAAACCACCACGATGTCTTAATGATGCGCACCCAAAACTTTTATGCGGCAATTTAATTTTTCCGCCTTTTGCAAATCCGCACAATAATCCGCTTGCTGGAGTTGCGTAACCGCAAGAATTTACATATCCTGAATTAATAGCGTTTGCAGGACTGGTGTTTAAGGCTGAAGATACGTTATTTACATTACTACAATAATTATTAGTGCTTCCTCCGAATAAATTACCTAATTTTGTACCAAGCCCACTGAGCGTCGTTCCGATATTGCAAGCAATTGATTTGCCATTGCTCGAACAAAATAATCCCATAATTCCAGCGCCTGTATTTCCAGCCGCTGAAAGTGGAGACATACACATTGTGCTCGTAACAGTCGTTGGAATTTGTTGACCCTGCATTAAACCTGACAATTTAGTCAAAGTCGACAATGGGTAACACTGAGCATTTTGTTTAATCGTCTGGCATTGAGCACCAAGCGTTGCCAGTGCATTAATGCATGACAAATTTTGTGCCGCTGCTTGCGAACCCAACGTACCCAATCCCAAACCTGCCGCAGTTTTTGCGCTCGCACACGCTGCTTGTGCTGTTGCAGCTGTTTGACCAGCGGTGAGGTTTTCTGCATTTTGAGCTTGTTGAGCTTGCGCTGTTGTTCCTGCCAAAGTACTCAAAGCACCTTGCTTGGTTCCTGCAGCATTCAATGCTTGACCATAGCCAGTGTTGAGCATATTAGCAATTGCATTATTCAAACACTGTTCAGCATTTGCGTTAACTTGACCTAATACTTGTGCGCCACGTTGCGATCCGAATTGACCTGAACCAACGGTGGCTGCTGTTGCCATAGGATCCAAATTCTGTTGAATATTGCGCTGCGCAATATCTGACATTTGATTAACAGCAGAATTGATGTAAGGGCTCATATAAGACTGAGCCACACAACCCAAATTCAAATTAGCTGATCGGCAAATTAGAGGTTTAGCTGCGCACAGAGGACTTGAAGTGGTTCCCGCTTCCAAATAAGGTTGCGCTGACCCATAAATACTTTTATTGGCTGCGCATCCAAGGGTAGAAATCCCCTGCTGAAACGTTGGCTGTTGTTGACCAAAATTTGTTGCTACTTTACAAAAGGCTGCTTCTTGTAAAGGTTGAGCCCCTACAAATTGCGCTGCCGCTTGTGCGGCTTGTCCTTTAGTTGCTAATGTATTGAGATAGCAAGAATAAAATTGCGGGACGGAAGTGGTTTTAGTCGCTGAGGATTGCAGTAAGTTTGCCATGGTTTACTTCTTTCCCTTTTGAATATAATCAAGTGGCGACTTGGCTTTTGGTGGAATCTTATCCAAAGGTGCGCCTCTTTTATGTGCGCGCAATTTTTCGCGCAAACCATCTAAAATTTCTGAGCCTCGCTTATTATCGCCGCGCCCAAGCGCGCTGACAAACGCCGCGGGGAAAACATACTCGCCATCAGCGATCTTTGCAGGCACCGGATTGCCGCCTGGTGCGCTCTTGTGTGGGATTTGTGACCTAAAACCCTCAAGTACATGCATGCCTGCTTTGCTCGAGCCATCACCTAAAGCGGAAACGGTTTCCGCATCCATAACATAATCGCCATCATGCAACATGGCAGGAATATCATCCGATTGCCCAGTCCCGCCGCCGCATGCGTAATAGCCAGTGATCCCCGTAATGAATTCTGGCTTATGCCCATGTGGTGCTGCAGCTTGATATTTTTCTGGCAAACCACCTTGTGCCAATCCGCTTATGCTCGTTTTAATTTGTTTCAAAACCATAGGTTCTACTCTTGCATTTGATGATCGTCCGATCAATAATTCCGCATTTTGCTCAGGAAATTTTGGTTCAGAATCTTTATAGCAAAACAAATTTTTTGTGCTTCCACCACTTGCAAATCCTGCTAATCCACCAATTGATCCGCCATTTGCAACCGTTTGTGCGCAACCATAATTCTGTAACCCATAGGCTGGGCCAAACTCTTTAATTTCTTGCGTCTTCAATTCAGCTAAAGGATCAGTGGCTGTTTTCCCCACTCTCAATAAATTTGGCGATGTATCAAGTGCTGCTTGAGCATTTGCTAAATTATTTGTTCCGCTAGAACCACTTGGTTTGGAAACGTTTCCACTACCACCTGTTTTCCCTAAACCACCTAATTTTGCAGCACCTGCTCCAAGTCCGCCTACCAGACCAAGAGCGCCTTTTGCCAAATTTGCGTATTTTAGAGCTTCAGCAGCCGTTAAACCTGCGGCTTCTGCAGGTATTTGCAATTCTGCAGGCAATAAGCCTTGTTCCATTAATGCGGCAGCTTCAGCATCAGTTAACGTGCCTGCGAGACCGCCAATGTCTGAAATTGTTTGTGGTAATGCCGCTTCTTGCGCAGCAATCATTTCTGGGGTCAATCCCTCAGTCAGTGATCCTGCACCAATCGCATCACCACCTGCAGTTGCTATAGCACCCGCATCGCCTGCGCCTATAGCGCCTAACTCAGTGCCTGGAATCAGCGCGCCGCCTGCAACAGGAAAAGCCTCAGCAGATCCTAACGCGCCAGCGCCAATTGCTTCAGGCGCTAATGCACCTGCGGTAGCAGCCACAGCAGCAGCTAAAGCGCCTGCCTTTAAAAAGTCTTGAAAACTATGTGTGTCGGTTTTAGCTTTAGCTAAATCGGTTGTAAAACCTGTCGGTATTTGTGAAGCATCGTTCCAAGTCCAATTGCCAGATTGAACGGCTGTGCTTGCACCGCCAACGGGAGCGATTGTTCCGTAAGAGGCAACGGTTTTACCTGTTTTCGGATCAATAAATGAAGTTGGCACACCCTCATAATTTGTAGAGCCTGGCACGTAACCTTGGCTTTCATAGTATTGAGCGCCTGTTGTAAAGCTATTTGGATCGCCTGCTTTGTTTGTAAAAGGCACGCTGCTTGTAGCAGCAGATGTTGCCATGTCATTCATTACCTGGCAAATATTTTTCCCAGAAGATCCATAATTTTGACAAACGTTCTGTATGAAATCTTGAGGCGCACAAGTGCCAAACATATTTTTGTATGCAGAACCAATATTTTGGGCATTGACGATTGTTGCAGGGTCAATAGCAGGGGTACCACCACATACTAACGTGCATCCGTATGATGTACATGGCGCGCCGCATTGAAAAGGATCACTCATATTTTTACCTTTATAACTGCGAATTCATGTTTGGAACGATCGACATTAAACCGACCATCGCCATAGCCCAATCCTGCCAATTTGCAAAACTACGATGATCTGGCATCCCAGATTGAACAAAATATCCAATCCCATTCATCCCATCAACCCACGTTCTCCAATTAGCTTCATCGACATGCCCTAATTGTTGCCCCGCAAACAATTCTTCCATCAATTTATTGTATTGATCCCAAGACATGCCGCGCGGATCATAGACAACCATTACGGGTTACCTGTTCCGCGGACATCGCCTGTCTCTATGTTCAAGACAATACGACCCATAAAATAATCACCATTCACAACATTGCTGCTAAACCGTAAACGCATTTCTCGACGCTGCTCTTTCAAATCAATCTTTAACGTAGTCGGATCAAATAGTTTTGGTGCAGAAGGACTGTCTACGTCGTCTGCAAACCCTTTCCCTGTGACAATCATGCTCATGGTGCCTGTTTGTACAAAGTCTGGTTCTACGCGATCTAAACGCGTCCAAAGATTGTCGCCAGAGCCCTGTGGAGATCCGACCAAACCAATATTCATGCCCAACACATTTGTTTCAAAAGCAGAGTTAATCGCGTTCACGTTGTTTAGATAAACTTGATTGGTACCTTGTTCATGCACCCACAACGTGTAGTTGTTAATCACATTGGAAGTGTTTCCAGCCCAAATTGGTTTTCTAAATACTTCTGAGAAATACCCAGCAGAGCGTGTCGCACCATCTGCGAGCCCTGCGTCGTACCAACATTGTTCTCTGACGTTATAAATAATTGCGTCATTACATTCGACAGAATTACCGCGAGGATAAAACCACCAAATTTCGCCAAACCTTGGAATTTTACTAACCCAAACTTTTTGACGTTGCGAAATATTGATGTTGTCAAAAAACCAATTCATGTTTTGGGTGTTTTTGATTTCTTGAACCACACCGTTGTACATCAAGAATCGATCAGTTCCACACCAATAATACAAACCGTCATACTCAATTACGCATTGACTCGACATGATTGATGATTGTTGAGTCAACAAATCATAGCGCCAATAAATAGATGAGGTGCCTACAGTCTGGGGTGCATAGGTTACGCGTATAACGCTATCTAGGCTCCAAAATAAACCTGATGGGCTCGTAGTACCACCCCGCAACGGAAGCCCTTTAATGATTTTCGTCGAGGATACGTTATTTGCGTTGGCATCTGCAGATGTCCAATTATTAAAATTACCTGCAGAGCAATTTTGAATCAAACCGTAATTGCCATAAACAAACAAGTATGGGTAGAGCATCACAACACCACCAGACACACTGATGTTGTTGTCAAAAGTTAACGTGATGCTTGTGCCAGTTGCCGTGGCGTTTTTGTTTAAAACTACCGTCCAGATACCAGACACTAAAGACGAAGACACAATCGATGTATTGGCTGGTATGCCAGTGCCTGATACAGACACTCCTGCGCCCATAGCAACGTTTGTTTGAGCGAAGGTTACATTGGGTGAGCCAGAGGTTACAGTCGCTGCCACTGCCGTGAAAACGCCTACAGCGCTTACTGTAAGACCAGTAAAGGTGCCTAACAACGGTCTAGTGTTAATTTGCGAATCTATGTAGGTAAGATTCTGACCTGGGTGCGCAATTAAATTATTGTTTCCCGTTCCATATGGGTCATAACCAATATCAAATTGCCACAAATTATTTGAGTTTGACGAAAAATTAGTTACTGAGGTAATAGTTCCAACAAATCCAGAACCTGTACCGCCGATAGCTGCAGCTGCGATCGTGAATGTATCTGCAGTCTGATAACCTACGCCATTTGCAGTCAAGGTGATGCTAAATACCTTGTTGCTACTAACAACCACAGTCAATAATGCACCGGAACCGTTTCCACTTGCGGTCGTAAAAGCAACCCCAGTGTAAGTACCGTTTGAGTATCCAGAACCCTGTGAGGTAATTGCCACTCCGTTTGCAGATCCTACAATTGCAATCAGGGCTGGCCCTGTTCCGATCGCCTGATCATTTGCAATCACCCATTGACTTAATTGATTACTAAAACCAGATACGACGTACGTTAAACCATCTTGAGACTGAAGGATTATTCCCCGACTGATTCCTGACGCATTTAAAAATGCCCCAGAATAACCGCCAATCTTTCTAGGTCGACCGTACTGGAAACGCATCCACTGACCATCGACATAAGATGGTGATGCAAAAACAGTACCATCGCGCTGAATGCCTGGCGCTACTTGTAAGACGGCGACTTTCTTCGTCGTCATTAGAACGCTCCTGCATTAATACCAACAGGGAGTTGTAATCCAGTACCCGTCAAGGCACCCGCTTGCGATCCGCTTACTGCAAATCCAAGTTGACCAGAGGCTGCTAAAAATAACCCGGTTGTCGCATCACTTTGGAATGACAAAGACGGGTTTGCCGCGGTGCCGTTACCAAGAGATAACGCTGCAATAAAACTTGTTGTCGCTGAGTTTGCGTTATATAAATTTGTACCATCGCTAATTGCAATGATTGTTTGATTCTGTGGCACAACTAACGTTGTTCCAGCCGAGCCAGCAATACCAAATGTCAACGAATACGAACCCGTTGTGATGTTGCGCAATGAATACAATTGCACGGTCGGAGGCAAGAGCACCGTTAAGTTAAGCCCTAAAACACCCGAGTATTGCTGAATGACAGACTTTGCATTTGCCGCGGTAACCGTGAATGGGCTAGAAACAATCGAGCCAACTGGTTGAATATATTGAGTATAAGTAAACACGTTGGTTTGAGCCAACGCATAAGTAAACCAATTTGTTCCATCCGTTACAAAAACGCTCGAGTTTGCAATCTGTACTTGAATTGATGTCGTGTTGACCGCGGGGGCGTCAATAACTGCAGAGCTCCCAGTGGAGACAGTAAGAATGCCTGTGCCGTCGTTCTTTACAATTACAAACCAACCTGCCCCAACAGTTGATACGTTTGGAAGCGTTGCCGTTCCCGCACCACCTGTCCACACATATAACTGCGCACGATCATTATTTAAAAATTGATACGCTGATGAAAACGTGGTGAGCGGCGTATTTTCGTTAAGCGTGGTGTTGATTGCTAACAATCCTGAACCAGCTAGGGCTGATGCGCTCGCAGCTGATGCACCGATGCCCATGGCGATCGTGCTCCAAGTGCCATTGAGTGTCGTATTGTCAGTTAAGTAAATATAGTAGGTATTAACCGTTGCGGTGGTAGGCGCGACCGGAACACTGATAATTGTGCCGCCAGAGTAATTTTGAATCGTAACTGAGTAGTTTCCAGCAGTGCCAACGTTGCGCACAATGAAAGCGGTTCCAACCGAAACTTCAGTAGCTGCAGGAAGCACTAACGCTGAACCAACAGTGGTCGCTGCTACTTCGATAATGCCAGCAACAACGTTTGTTGTGTTCCCGTTGATAGGCCATTGCAGGGTGACTGAACCACTAATGGTCAAATTTTCATACGACACTTGTGCCGGATTAATTGTCTGACCTGTAAAAGGACTGGTATATGTAGTCATGATTAGCTATCCACAGCAACGGCTTGTCGGTCACCCACGCGTGATACGTCTTCGTCTTTCAGCGCCTTGATACCTTCAGTGTATTTTTGTTGGAAAATTACGCGCTGGTCATTTTTAAGATAAGGCATGGCTTGCAATAAAGTTCCGTACAACATAACGTTTGGCGCATTGCGCGTGAGCCAATTTGTTTGGTTTGTAGAGCTTAGAGGAGGCAAGCGTTCGTAATACAACACCTCAAAATTGTATGCCTGGTCAGGTGTCGGAGCGATATACCAATGATCCCAATCAGTATCTGCATAAAACAAAGGGGCTGATGTATTTGTATTGTTAGGCCAATAATTTGTCAGATACTCGTACTTGCGCAACAGTATTGGCGTTCTTACACCAGAAGCATTGGTATAGTTCATTGAAACTGTTTTTGTCCACAACGCGGGTTTTGCCAATTGTGGGTTACCAAAGTTCATTGCGGACGTTGCCACTTGAAGTTGACCGAGGGTTTTAACCTCACGAGCAATTTCAAATTCTGCCAGGGTAATAAAAGTAGGAATAGCATTGATCGTCGCTTGATCGGATCGTTCCAAATATTCTGGAATAATCGAGATCAAATTATCATAAGTCATTACCCAAGAGACGGTCATGGCAATTATCCAATCATTGAGGTAGCTTTCAGTTTAACGTCTGCCACCCGATTAAGCCAACCGCGACCAAACGTTGCAAACGTTTGCAGGCTACGATAAAAGTCTTCTTTGGCTTGGCTAAAACGCTCAATGAGTTCTTTTGGATCGATGGCTTGAACCGCTGCCATGGTCATTGGCCCGAACCCGCCGTCTGGGGTAACCCCTACAGCAGATTGAAGGGTCTTTATCGAACGACCCGCCCCAGCGTTCACGGCAAAATCGAACAGGAGGTAGTCCAGCCCAACTGGCAATTCATCGCCACGCACGGCATCCCAAAATTTCTTTTTGTACAAAGGCTCGACCTTCTCTGGGGTTAAGCTGCGCATCTCAGCTTCATCCGAGGCACGTCCGACCCAGTTTTCCCAAGTTGCTTTTGTCACGCCGAGATTGGTCATGCCGCCGGGATCGGCTGGGTTGTTCACATAACCACCTTCCGACTTGAGCATTAACTCAAACGATTTTTGCCAATTACTATTCATTTACTCATCTCCGTGCTTGCTAAGTTAATGCGAGTCTTTGTTTGTGAAATATCTT
>Ga0007810_1000124_pt1 | contig 22461 bp, 19 predicted proteins | sample CryBogCBE15Jun09_FD_71193 | JGI IMG/M metagenome (GOLD analysis project Ga0007810, IMG submission 71193) | Freshwater microbial communities from Crystal Bog, Wisconsin, USA - CBE15Jun09 | ecosystem: Environmental > Aquatic > Freshwater > Lake | place: Crystal Bog, Wisconsin, USA | collected...
GAAAGTTTCCCTTCCTCACGCAGTATAATATATTCTGTAGCTTTCTTACAGGTTATTTGCAAACGCATACACTTCATTAAAAATTACCCGGTTCAACGCCAAACCGTAAGCTCGTTTGGTATTCGGCACCCTGCCAAACTTTATTTCAATACCCAGTTTTTCTCCAAGCAGGCACGCAAATTAAGTTTGGCACGGTGCACCAATACCCAAAAGTTTGACGCGGAAATGTTAAGTTCCTTACAAATTTCTTCGCTTTCCAGCCCGTCAAGGTATTTCATAGCAAAAACGGCACTTTGTAGGTCTTTCAATTTCTTGCGGCAACGGTTTAAAATTTCGTAAAATTCCCTTTTTTCAACGCCTTGGGTATAATCAATGCCCCATTCTTTAGGGCCCGCTTGTTCGGTCCAATGGTCGGCTTCGTCAAAAAACGGGTCGTTGGTATTGTCTGGCAAACCCTCGGTAAGCCTTGTGCTGGCTTTACGGTAGTGGTCAATGATCTTATTTTTAAGAATAGTGAACAGCCAGTTTTTTTCTGATATCTCGCCTTTAAAATTGTCGTGGTTGCGCCAAGCCGCCAAAAAAGTATCCTGCACAAGGTCTTTGGCAACTTCTTTGTCGTTCACCCGGGGTATGGCGTACCGGTATAATATATCGCCATACTCGTTCACCCATTTTGTTGCATCTAATTGTGCCATGGCTCAAAACTAAGCATTGTTCGCAATCAAAATTGCTAATAAAAACCTAAGCTATGGTAAAGTGCAAAGCCTAAATGCCAGCAACTTATCGCAGGCTTTGGTACATCAACTGTTCAACTTTTGTTGCCAGGTCGCCATGGCTGTTGGGGCTTTGCTGTGTCATAATAAGCCCAATAAGCTTTGCTTTTGGGTCGGCCCAATAGGTGGTACCAAAATAACCGCCCCAGGAAAAGCTGCCGGCGTTTCTCGGCGAGCGCGCCCCCGATTTTTCGCTGGTAATGCCAAAACCCAACCCAAAATTATCCACGCCGTTAAACATAAAATCTAATTGGCCACTGGTCATCAGCTCCACCGTACGGGGGGCCAATACTTGTATGCCGTTGTATTTACCTTTATTTAGCATCATTTGTAAAAAAATGGCATAATCATACGCTGTGCCGGTTAAGCCTGCGCCGCCTGAGTAGTATGTATTGCCCAGCAGGGGGTAATCTGGGTCTGCGCCTCTAACGTTTTTGTCCCATTTAACCACGTGCCCCAAGCTGTCTTCGGTGTAAACTGTGGTAAGGCGCACGGCCTTGGACGCAGGTACATTAAAATACGTATCCTTCATACCCAATGGCTTAAACAATTTTTGGTTCAAAAAATCCTGCAGGTTGGTGCCACTCATCATTTCAACCAAGGCACCCAGCACATCCACACTAAGGCTGTACACCCATTTTTCGCCGGGTTGGCTTACCAACGGCAACTTGCCCAGCGCGGCCATGCGTTCTTTAAGGTTGCCAGTAATTTTACCCAACCCTACCGGTATACCCGCTTTGGCATAAATGGCCTTCATATTGGGGCTGCCTATGCCGGCATAATCGAGGCCGCCTGTATGGGTAAGCAGGTCGCGGAAGGTTATTTCGCGTTTGGCTGGCACAGTGGTGTAGGTTGTGTCGGCGGCATTGTATTTATCCAACACCTGCGGGTGCCTAAACTCGGGTATAAAATCAGCAATTGGTTCGTCAAGGGTAAATTTGCCCTCTTCCCAAAGCGTCATTATAGCTGCGCTTACAATGGCTTTTGTTTGCGATGCCAGCCTAAACAGCGCATCGGGGGGCATGGGCTTTTTGCTGTCTACATCCTGGTAGCCGTATCCTTTATATTGTACCAACTGGTTGTCTTTCACCACTAGCGTTACAGCACCGGTAAGCCAGCCTTTGGCTATATAATCATTCACCAAGGTGTCAATCCGTTTAAGCCTTGTATAATCTACCGTTGCGGCGGGGCTGCTGCTGGTGTTGATGGTTTGGGCAAATGTTGGCCAGCAAAACGCCAACAGCATCACCAATTGGAGAAGTATCGTTTTTTTCATACAGCAAATTTTTGGGGAAGGTAATATAAGATGTGGAAATATTGCCGGACTGCATCTATATTAAAACCCTCACCATGAAAAAAACCGTGTTGCTCCTAATGGCCGCCTTTGTGTGTAAGTACAGCCCGGCTGGAATATTGGGCCATAATAGGCTGGTTTACCCGCCAACGGGTGCCTTAAAAAGTTGTTATGCCAGCACCCTGCATTCGGTTGAGCTGGCCCGGGTGCAGTTGGGCAAGCACCCAATGGCGACAACTGACATGTTGGGCCAACGGTTTACCCAACTGGTGGCCGACTCAATTATGCCTTACTGGTATGGCACCCCTTGGGATTTTAACGGTACCACCCACACACCGGGCAGCGGTGCCATTGCCTGCGGCTATTTTGTAAGCACGGTATTAAAGGACGTAGGTGCGGGTAAACCGCATTAAAATGGGGCAAATGGACTCCGAAGAAATGATACACCACCTTGCCGAAAAAAAGGATACCCAATTATTTTATGAAAAGCCACTAACCCAAGTATTGGCCTATTTGCGGCAACAGGGGGCGGGCTTGTACATAATTGGGCTAAACAGCCATGTGGGCTTTATATTGGTGGATGGTACAGGCTGCTGGTTTATACACGCAAAATGATTTGGCGAAAAAGCGGTGGTTAGGGAAGATGCCGCAACCAGCAGCATATTATATTATGCCACTTATCGCATGGTTGCCAAAATAAGCAGCAGTAAAAAGCTGCTGCACGCATGGTTGGCAGGTGATGGATTGTAACAATACCAAATTGGCCATTGCCCCAATAACCACATTTACCTAATGGCCGTTTATAAACGCTTCTATCACCTTTGGGTAGTTGGCATGTTCCAGCGCATGTATACGGCTGGCCAGCGTTTCAGCCGTGTCGCCGGGCAACACCGGGCAGGTGGCTTGGAAAATATGCTGGCCATGGTCGTACAGCTCATCTACCAAATGGATGGTGATGCCGCTTTCTGTTTCGCCCGCTGCAATCACAGCGGTGTGCACAAAATTGCCATACATGCCCTTGCCCCCGTATTTGGGCAACAGTGCCGGGTGTATATTGATGATTTTGCCGGGGTAGGCATTTACCAACGCCGTGGGTATCTTCCATAAAAAGCCTGCCAACACAATTATATTAATACCCGCTTGCTTCAGTTCATCCACATAGACATTGCCCCTAAAAAATGGTTCCTTCTCCAGCAACAATGTGGGTATGCCAAATTCTTCGGCAATGCCAAGTACCCCTGCGCCGGGTTTGTTACAGGCTATCAGGCCGATTTTTACCGCATTTTTTACAGTGTTATCCTGTTCAAAAGTTGCGTTGGGCTTGCCTGCTGCCTGTGGGTGGGTGATGGGCTGGCCGAAATACTCGATTATTTTACGGGCATTGCTGCCGGCACCAGATGCAAAAATGGCTATATTGGTAGGCATAACAGGCTTTTATTTAGGGCAAAGTTGCATAAAAAACAACTTAAAGCATTATAAATCAACTTTAACGCAGTTTGGGCGCGGCGAAATATAATATACCCTGTTGGTTAAAAAAAATTTAAAAGGTGTGGGGTTTTGTCAACATCGTGTCATATTTTTGCCCCCGTTCTGGATATTTTTCCTACATCCAACCAACAGCATTGTGAATATGACCCACATTAGACGTAACACCGCGAAACTAACTTTTGGACTTGTATTTACCTTATTAGTATCCATAAGCGGTAATTTGTACGCGCAGGCACCAAATGCTAAAAACGGCGAACTGTTGTTTAAAGCCAACTGTACCTCCTGCCACAAGATGGATGCAAAGGTAGTTGGACCTGCCCTAATGGGTGCCGCAGAGCGCTGGGGTGATGATAAAAAATTACACGCTTGGATTTACAACAATACCGAGTTTATAAAGACCGGTGATGCCTATGCTACTCAGCTTGTTAAAGATAATAACAACGTGGCAATGTCAGTTTTCGCTGGTGTTTTGAAACCAGCTGAAGTAGATGATATTATTGAATATATAAAGAAATGGACTCCGCCTGTAGCTGACAAGATTATTGATGGAAAAACACCGACTGGCGAAACGGATAATACCCTGCTCTTCGGTATCCTTACATTGATTTTGGCTGTTATAACCTTTGTGTTGTTGCAAGTTAACTCCAACCTTAAAAAACTGTCTGACGATAAAGAGGGTATCCCTGCTATTGAGCCGGTTTCTTTTTGGAAGAATAAATCTTACATCGCTTTTGGTGCCGTTATATTGTTTATTGTAGGCGGTTATTACTTAGCGCAAGGTGCCATAGGGTTGGGCAGAAGCCAAAAATACCAACCTTCACAACCCATCTTCTACTCCCATAAAGTGCATGCGGGTATTAACCAAATTAACTGCCAGTACTGTCATATTGGTGTTTACCAAGGTAAGCAAGCCACCATACCCAGTGTAAATATTTGTATGAACTGCCACATGGGCATCAACGAGTACAAAGGCAAAGAAAAACTGTATACTGCAGAAGGTGCTGAAGTAAACGGCAGCAACGAAATACAAAAATTATACAAATACGCTGGTTACACTGTGGGCCAGCCTTGGGACGCCAGCAAAGCCACCCCTATTAGCTGGGTACGTATACACAACCTGCCCGACCACGTTTATTTTAACCACGCCCAACACGTAGTGGCAGGCAAAGTACAATGCCAAACCTGCCATGGTGAAATTACCAAAATGGACGAGGTATACCAGTTTGCCGCTTTAAGCATGGGCTGGTGCGTAAACTGCCACCGCAACACACAGGTACAATTTAAAGACAATGGTTTTTACAGCATATACGAGAAGTTTCATGACAAGATCAAGAACGGCACCATGGACAGCGTGATAACTGTAGAAAAAATTGGCGGTACCGAGTGCCAAAAATGCCATTACTAGCCCCCATCCCCTAAGGGGGGTAACGGGAGAGAAAATATCATTTTATTTCAAAAAATAAATGTCCCTTTCAGGGGCAGGGTAAATATGGAGCAAAATAAACATTGGCAAAGTTTCGGAGAGCTGAACAATTCTGAAGCCTACCAAAAAGCAGCGAAAGACGAGTTTAGGGAAGAACTGCCTTTTGAAGGACATGAGGAAGGCGGCTTTTTTAAAACGGCTACACCAAGAAGGGATTTTCTTAAATACCTCGGGTTCAGCACCGCTGCTGCCGCACTGGCAGCCGGTTGTGAAATACCGGTGAAAAAAGCCATACCTTTTGCAAACAAGCCCGAAGATATTGTGCCCGGCATAGCCAACTGGTACGCTACCACCTACGTGCAAGACGGTGATGCCATCAGTATACTAGCCAAGGTGCGTGACGGGCGGCCCATTAAAATAGAAGGTAACGAGTCTTCGCCCATTACAGGCGGTGGTACATCTGCAAGGGTACAGGCATCTGTGTTAGACCTGTACGATACTGCCCGTTTACGGCACCCCAAATACAACAACAACGAAATTACGTTAGAGGCAGCCGATAAGGCTATCGGTGAGGCATTGGCCGGTTTAGGGGGCGCACCCGTGGTGCTGCTTACCAGTACGGTTAATTCACCAAGCACGCTGCAGGTTATCAGCCAGTTTTTGGCAAAATACCCCGGCAGCCGCCACGTACAATACGATGCAGTGTCGTACAGCGGCATCCTGTTGGCCAACGAAGCCAGCTACGGTAAAAGGGCCATACCCGGTTACCGTTTCGACAATGCAAAAGCAATCGTAAGCATAGGGGCAGATTTTCTTGGCACTTGGTTAAGCCCGGTTGAGTTTGCAAGGCAATACTCAGTGGGTAAAAAAATTGACGAGAAAAACCCATCCATGAGCAAGCACATCCATTTTGAAACGGTGGCTAGCTTAACAGGGTCAAATGCCGACGAACGTTTTTTACACCGCCCGTCTGAAACCGGTGCTGTTGTAAATGCATTGTTGGGTGCTATCAAAGGCCAAGGCGTTACAGGCATAACAGATGAAAAGCTTAAAACAGGCATCGCCAAAGCTGCCGCATCATTAAATGAGAACAAGGGCGCAGCGTTGGTGGTTTGCGGAAGCAACGATGTAAATGTGCAGATAGTGGTAAACGCCATTAACGAAGTATTGCAGGCCGGTGGCAAAACAATTGATTGGTCTTCAACACTAAATTATAAGCAAGGTATTGACGCCGATTTTGCAAAATTGGTTGACGACCTTAACGCAGGTACTGTTGGTGCCTTGTTGGTACACGGTGCAAACCCAGTGTACACTTGGTTTGACAGTGCAAAAGTAGTTAGCGGGATCAAGAAAGCTAAATTGACTGTTTCTTTCAGCGGCAGGTTAGATGAAACTGCTAAGGAAGTACAATATGTTATCCCAGACAGCCACTTTTTGGAAAGCTGGGGTGATGCAGAACCTAAAACAGGCTATTTCTCGTTAATACAGCCCACCATACACCCGTTGTTTAAAACGCGCCAATGGCAGGACAGCCTGCTTAAATGGAGCGGTGCCGCAACCGACTATTTGGCGGCACTTAAAACATATTGGGCAACCAAATTGGGTGGTGAAGCCGGTTGGGATAAAGCCCTGCAGGATGGGGTTATCAACCCAGCCACCGAGCCAGCTGCAGCAGGTGTTGCATTTAAAGCCGGTGTTGAAACTGCAGCCATAGCAGCAATCGCAGGTGCTAAAAAAGGCGGTGAATATGAAGTAGTATTGTACCAAAAAGTAGGTATTGGCGCGGGCCAGGGTACCAGCAACCCATGGTTGCAGGAATTGCCCGACCCTATTACCAAGGCTACCTGGGATAACTACGTTATTGTTTCCCCTGCACTGGCGTTGAAATTGCTTGGCATAGACCTTAGAAACAATGGGCAGAGTGATGATTACGAAGTACACCCAGCTAAAAAGCAATTGACAGTTACCGTTAACGGCAAAAAAGTTACGCTGCCTACATTGATTATACCCGGCACGCAAAAGGATACCATCGGTATAGCCCTTGGTTACGGCCGTAATATTGAATTAGGCAAGGCCGCCGTTACCGATGAGGGCAAACCAGTGGGTCAATCAGTGTACCCATTTGCGTCATTAAGCGGCGCTACGGTACAGTTTTTTGCAGAAGATGTAAAACTTGAGCTGGCACCCGATATGTTTGATGTTGCACAAACACAAACACACAGCACGTACAATACCGACCAAGGTAACCGTACCGAGGTAATGAAAGAGCTTACACTGGCTGAGTTTAAGAAAGACCCCAGCGATATATTGGATGAACGCGAACATGAGTTGAAAGCTTTTGGTGGTGTGGCCAATTTTGAAAAAGATGGTACGATCTACCCTGTATTCGACAAACCAGGTGTTCATTGGGGTATGAGCGTTGACTTGAACTCCTGCGTGGGTTGCGGTGCTTGCGTGGTAGCTTGTATATCAGAAAATAACATACCTGTTGTGGGTAAAAGGGAAGTATCCCGTTTCCACGACATGCATTGGATACGCATTGACCGTTATTACAGCGGTAACGATATTGATAACCCATCTGTGGTGTTCCAACCGCTGATGTGCCAACACTGTGACAATGCACCTTGCGAAAATGTATGCCCTGTTAACGCTACCAACCACAGCAGCGAGGGTACCAATCAAATGATTTATAACCGTTGTATCGGTACAAGGTATTGCGCCAACAACTGTCCGTTTAAAGTACGTAGGTTTAACTGGGCTGATTATACGGGTGCAGACAGCTTCCCACACAACCAAGTTGGCCACATAAGTGAAGTAACTTGGGGCATGAACGATGACCTTACCAGGATGGTACTGAACCCCGATGTTACCGTACGTAGCCGTGGTGTTATTGAAAAATGCTCCTTCTGCGTACAGCGTACACAGGAAGGTAAGCTGAAGGCGAAGAAAGAAAGCCGTCCGTTGAAGTCTGGTGAAAACAATGAGTGGGATGTTAAATCTGCCTGTCAGCAAGCTTGCCCCACCAACGCAATTGTGTTTGGTAACGCCAACGACAGCAAGAGTGCCATCACCCAAACGCGCGCCTCAAACCATTACAGGTTGTTTAAATCCCTGGAGCAGTTACATGTGTTGCCCAACGTTAACTATTTGGCCAAGGTGCGCAACAAGGATGAGGAAGAGGGCAAGAAAGAAGCGTAGGCTTTACACAAAGTGCAGCAACACAGGTTAGATTGAAATAAACGTTTAGGAATATCTTATTTTTTAAAACCCGGCCACAAGCTTGGTTCTAAATCAGAACAAATGCATCTAAAGTACGAATCACCGTTAAGGGAGCCCTTGGTTTACGGCACTAAGGATTATCACCAGGTTACAGAAGATATTGTGCGCCCTATTGAGGCAAAGCCCAGTAAACTTTGGTATATCGGGTTTTTCATTTCTGTGGCGTTGCTGATGTTTGGTGTATACGCTGTTTACAGAGACGTAACCTATGGTATTGGCCAGTGGAACCTGAACAAAACCATCGGATGGGGTTGGGATATTACCAACTTCGTATGGTGGGTAGGTATAGGCCACGCCGGTACGCTTATCTCAGCCATCTTGTTGTTGTTCCGCCAGGGTTGGAGAACAGGTGTTAACCGTGCCGCAGAGGCGATGACCATTTTCGCCGTTATGTGCGCAGGGCAGTTTCCAATCTGGCACATGGGCCGCGTGTGGATGGCGTTTTTCGTAATGCCTTACCCCAATACCCGCGGACCTTTATGGCCTAACTTTAACTCTCCGTTGCTGTGGGACGTATTTGCCATCTCTACGTATTTCACTGTGTCGTTGTTGTTTTGGTACAGCGGTTTGTTGCCTGACTTGGCTACTGTTCGTGACCGTGCAAAAACAAAATTGCGTAAGAAATTATATGGTATCGCTTCGTTTGGTTGGATAGGTTCTACCAAGCACTGGCAGCGCCATGAGTCTTTGTCGCTGGTGCTGGCGGGTTTAAGTACCCCGCTGGTATTGTCAGTACACACCATCGTATCTTTCGACTTTGCCACATCGGTAATACCCGGTTGGCACACAACCATCTTCCCGCCCTACTTTGTGGCCGGTGCCGTGTTCTCCGGTTTTGCTATGGTGCAAACCTTGATGGTTATTGTGCGCAAAGTGTTTGGCTTGGGCGATTACATTACCATGGGCCATATTGAGGCCATGAATAAAGTAATTGTGCTTACCGGTTCAATAGTAGGTGTTGCATATTTAACCGAATTGTTTATGGGTTGGTATAGCCAGAACAAATACGAAGGCTACACATTTTGGTACAGCCGTGCCAATCCGTTCAGCCCTTATGGTTGGAGTTACTGGGGTATGATGACTTGTAACGTGTTAAGCCCACAAATCTTTTGGTTCCGTAAGCTTAGGAGAAATTTGTATGTAACATTCTTCATGAGCGTTATTGTAAACATCGGTATGTGGTTTGAGCGTTTTGTAATCATCGTTACATCTCTATACCGTGATTATCTGCCATCTTCTTGGTCGGTGTACTACCACCCAACTATCTGGGAGATTGGTTTTTACTTGGGTACTTTTGGCTTATTCTTCACATGCTTCTTCTTGTTCGCTAAATACTTCCCGGTTATTGCTATTGCGGAAATTAAATATGTGCTGAAAACTACTGGTGAAAGCTACAAGAATAAGATGGATGCGCAGGAGGTGTTGGAGACAGAGGAGTTTGCCCACAAGTATGTGCATTAAGATATATTGCTTGGTCGTTTGACAATAAATAGTTGCAAGATAACAGGGTGAAGCGAGATAGCAGGTATTGCTGGCTTTTTTGAGAAATCGTAGTAGACTGCTTAGTTCCAAAGAACCCTGGTTTAACTTTAACCCTCCCCTTGCGGGGAGAAATGTAAAAGTGTTATGTCAAAAAAGAAATTTGTAGTAGCCGCTTTTGATGACGAGGATGTTTTATTTCCTGCGGTTAAAAAGGTTCGTACGTCAGGCTATAAAATCCACGATGTGTACACGCCTTTTGCTGTGCATGGCCTTGACCACGCGCTTGGGTTGCGTGAAACAAGCCTGCATACCGCCGGCTTTATTTATGGCATAACAGGCACTACCACAGCGCTAAGCTGTATCAGCTGGATTTTAACGGCAGACTGGCCTATGAACTTTGGCGGTAAACCACATTTTGCCCTGCCCGCCTGGATACCTATTACGTTTGAGTTAACGGTATTGTTTGCAGCAGTTGGAATGGTGCTTACTTTTTGTTACCTGTGCCAGTTGGCACCGTTTGTAAAAAAGCATCATTTCCATGCCCGTGCCACCGATGACCTTTTTGTAATGGTTATTGAGTGCACTGCCAAGACCAATGTGGATGACCTGATGGGCTTTTTGTCAAGCACAGGTGCTATGGATGTAAATGTGCAGGTGGCAGAACCAGAATGGTGGTTGGGTACATACGACAAAGAACAACAATTGATTAAGAGCTCTCATGTTGAAGTTGCATAAACTTAATAGAATGATGAAGAAATTATCTGTTATTGGTTTTATTACCGCAGGCATTGCGTTAGCAGGTTGCAGTGATATTAGGCGGGAGCCCGGAGCTGTATACATGCCCGATATGGCTTACAGCCGCGCTTTTGAAACCTACGCTGAGAAGGATTCGGCATTTTTTACCAGCGACCCTAATGATGGTTCGGGTAAGATTTTTTATAACAACAAGCCTGTGGAAGGTACAATCTCCCGCGGGGAAGAGTTGCCTTTTACTATTGCTAAGGACAAACAGGGTGATAGCGCCAATTATGTGGCATCGAAGCTGGTTACCAGCCCGCTGAATGGGTCATTAACTGGGAAAGACAGTGTAGAGGCCGAGCGCTTGTACCTAGTAAACTGTGGTATATGCCATGGGGCTAAACTTGACGGCAACGGTCCGCTGTGGAAAGATGGCAATGGTCCTTTTCCGGCTGCACCGGCTATGCTAGTGGGTAAGGCACAATATGAAAATATGCCCGAAGGACAAATGTTTTATTCTGTTGCTTATGGCAAAAACCTAATGGGTAGCTATGCCTCGCAACTAAGCCGTAAACAACGTTGGCAGATAATTAGGTATATTAAGGACAAGCAGTTGGCCAAAAAGGCAACCGCTGTCCCTGCACCTGCTGAAACAGTTGTTAAAAAATAAGAGTTAGAATAATATTCACCAGCGATAAAAGAGACTAAGATGGTAGCTATAAAACAGCATTTTGAAGTTCCGGCAAAGTTAAAAACCTGGTCATTGGCTTTAACGGCTATTGGGGCTTTGGCAATAATAATAGGCTTCGTGCATTGGGGTTTAAGCCCAGACCAGCACCAAAAAGATATATTTTGGGGTACCGTAATGTACAACAGTATATTTTTTATGCTTGTAGCCAATGCAAGTATGTTTTTTATTTGCGCTACCACGCTAGCCATGGGTGGTTGGCAAACTGCTTTCCGCCGGGTGCCTGAGGCAATTTCTACTGTTGTACCCATTTTTGGCTTAATTGCTTTTGCGGTGCTTATTTATATTACTTGGGGTATGGGTTCAAGCACACATATTTACCAATGGCTTAACAAAGCGCAATTGGAAAAAGATGGCAATGCAGAGGTGTTGAAAAAGTTGGGCTTCTTAAACCCATATTTCTTTTTTATCTGGACAACATTGGCCATCGGTTTGTGGAGCTTATTGGGCTACCGCATGCGTAAGTTGAGCAGGGAAGCTGATGAAGCTAGTTTGAAAGGTGAGGAACCCGGTAGGAGCTTTATTTGGAGGAATACTGTTTCTGCTGCGTTGTTTATAGTTTGGTTTGCATTAACGGTTGGTTCTACCATCCCTTGGCTTTGGATGATGAGTATTGATGCCAATTGGTACAGCACCATGTACAGCTGGTACACCTTTGCAAGTTCTTTTGTGTCTGGTATGAGTTTGATAGCACTATGGGTTATTTACCTTAAGAATAAAGGTTATTTAGAATATACCAATGAAGAGCACCTGCACGATTTAGGTAAGTTTATGTTTGCCTTTTCTATTTTCTGGACCTACTTGTGGTTTTCGCAATACATGTTGATTTGGTACGGAAATATACCTGAAGAAACTGTTTACTTTAAACATCGTGTGCAAGGACCCTATAAAGGCATCTTTTTCTTAAACATAATTATCAATTTTGTTTGCCCCATATTAATTTTGATGAAAAGGTCGGCAAAGAGAAACTACACGTTGGTTACGTTTATGGCGGTGCTGATTATTTTTGGGCACTGGATAGACTTCTACCAAATGGTGATGGGCAGCATCCGCAAGGAAAGTGCATCTTTAAGCTGGTTAGATTTTGGTACAGCAGCATTTTTTGTTGGGTTGATGATTTATATAGTTGCGAACTCTTTGTCTAAGAAGCCGCTTGTGCCGAAGTATCATCCTTTCTTAAAAGAAAGTTTGATATATAACACATAATCGAACTATTTACAAAACAGGTTGTTTTATTAACGAATAGAAAACTACAGAATACAATGTCTACTTTCTTTACTATCGCGGTTATCGTACTTGTCTTTCTGATAATATTCCAGATAGCCAAGGCGAGCGAATATGTAGCCGTTTTGAAGGGCGAGGAAAAAAGCCGCAAAGAGAACAATAAAGTGAATGGTTTTTTTATGATAACCTTTCTCATTATTGGCTTGATTGGTGTGTACTGGTGCAACGAGCTGTTTTTCGGTAAAACATTGCTAGCCCATGATTCTGCTAGCGTGCAGGGTGAGAAGGTTGACTCCATGTTAAAACTAACAGTGGTTATAACAGGTATCGTATTTGTGCTTACGCAGGTTGCATTATTTTGGTTTGCCTACCGGTTTCAGGAGAAAGAGAATGCGAAGCCTTTCTTTTTTCCGCACAATAATACCATGGAAATTATCTGGACGGTGATACCTGCTATAGCACTTACTTTCCTAGTGGTTATCGGTTTGCGTAACTGGTTTTCTTTTACCAGCGAAGCACCTTCTAACGCCATTCAGGTAGAAGTTACAGGCCAGCAGTTTGGTTGGATATTCAGGTACGCAGGCAAGGACAAGACTTTTGGCAAGAAGTATTACAAATATATTGATGGTACAAATTCTTTGGGTTTGCTTTGGAAAGACAGTGCCAGCCTAAATTTGAAGGATGACCCCGCAGCGCATGATGATATTGTTACTACACAAACAATGTACGCGGTTAAGGGTAGACCATGCAAATTGATTATTGGTTCTAAGGATGTAATTCATGATGTTGGCTTGTCAGCGTTTAGGCTTAAGATGGATGCAGTGCCTGGAACCCCAACTACGTTGTGGTTTACGCCCAAGTATACCACCAAAGAGATGAAGGATATTACTGGTAATCCTGATTACGAGTATGAAATAAGCTGCGACCAGATGTGTGGTAATGGGCATTTTGGCATGAGGGGTGTTATTAAGGTAGTTTCGCAGCCCGAGTACGATGTTTGGTTGTCTGGTTTAACAAGTGCTTATTCTGCTGCCTTCCCTGCCCCCGCAACTACTGTACCTGCCTCGGCTGTAGATTCTACCAAGAAAATGGCTGCCATGGTATCCAAAACAGTTAAGGGAGCGTTGGCCAAACAATAGTTGTGTTATAGGATGATTAAACAAGTGAGTTTAAATATTTAGTATTCCGAAAAGCGAATTGTATGAGTAATGAAGCTGTTTTGCAAACAAATGTAGAGGGTGCGGTAGCACATGGCGTTCATCATGACGATGAGCATCACGAACAACACCACCACCACGAAACATTTATTTCTAAGTATGTATTCAGCATGGACCATAAGATGATTGCTAAGCAATTTCTTATTACAGGTATGGTTTGGGCGGTGCTTGGTGGTTTAATGTCTGTTTTGTTCAGGTTGCAACTTGGTTACCCTGATGCCCATTTTACTTTTTTGGAAGATATCTTGGGTAAATTTTGGGTGCAAGATGGCAAAATAACACCACAGGCGTATTATGCATTGGTTACTACCCATGGTACAGTATTGGTGTTCTTTGTGTTGACTGCTGGCTTAAGTGGTACTTTCGCCAATTTCCTGATACCCCTGCAAGTTGGTGCCCGCGATATGGCGTCACCTTTCATGAATATGTTAAGCTACTGGTTTTTCTTCTTGGCTAGTGTGATCATGTTGTCGTCTATTTTTGTTGAAACTGGTCCTTTTAGTGGTGGCTGGACGGCATATCCTCCTTTAAGTGCCTTGAGGGGAGCATCTCCTGGTTCTGGTACTGGTATGGATTTGTGGATTATTGCGATGGCATTATTTGTGGTGTCATCACTGCTTGGGGGCCTTAACTATATTGCCACGATTTTGAATATGCGTACCAAAGGTATGAGTATGACGAGGTTGCCCCTCACAATTTGGGCCTTGTTCTTTACAGCTGTTTTGGGTGTATTGTCTTTCCCTGTGTTGCTTTCTGGTTTCATCTTGTTGATATTCGACCGTAACTTTGGTACCAGCTTCTATTTGTCCGATATTTTTGTACAAGGCAGTGGCCCTGGTACTGGTATTCTACCCAATGAAGGTGGCAATGCTATTCTTTTCCAACACTTGTTCTGGTTCCTAGGACATCCAGAGGTATACATCATCTTGTTGCCAGCGATGGGTATGGTGTCTGAGATATTGTCGGTAAATTCACGCAAGCCTATTTTTGGTTACATGGCAATGGTTGGTTCTTTGTTTGCTATCGCAATATTGGCTTTCTTGGTTTGGGCGCACCACATGTTCGTAACAGGGCTTAACCCTTTCTTGGGTTCTATATTCGTGTTGCTTACGTTGTTAATTGCTGTGCCTTCGGCCATCAAAGTATTTAACTGGCTTACTACATTATGGCGTGGCAACATACGGTTTACACCTGCTATGATGTTTGCTATCGGTTTTGTTAGTTTGTTTATCTCTGGTGGTTTAACGGGTATTTGGTTGGGTAACTCAGCTCTTGATATCCACTTGCATGATACTTATTTTGTAATTGCGCACTTTCATATAGTAATGGGTGTGGCGTCAATGTTCGGTATGTTCGCAGGTATTTATCATTGGTACCCCAAAATGTATGGCCGTTATTTGAACAATACCTTGGGTTACATGCACTTTTGGATAACAATGATTGGTGCTTACTTAATATTTTGGCCAATGCACTATGAAGGGTTAGCGGGTATGCCACGTAGGTACTATGACTATAGTATTTGGGAGAGCTTCAAACAGTTTGGCGGTTTGAACCAGTTTATCAGCACGGTAGCATTGATAGTTTTTGCCACACAACTGTTATTCCTGTTCAATTTCTTTTATTCAATTTGGAAGGGTAGGAAAGTAACTAGCAAAAATCCTTACAACTCAAACACTTTGGAATGGACAACACCCATTAATCCAGGCCATGGTAACTGGGTTGGGGAGATACCTGAGGTTCACCGTTGGGCATATGACTATGCTAAGGATGGTAAGGAATTTGTTCCTCAAAATGTACCCATTGATCCCAATGAGTCTTCCCACCATTAAGTTTTTTACAAAATTATACAATGATGCCCTGGTTAGCAGGGCATCATTTTTCAAAAACAGTTTGTGGTTAATAAGCAAGATATAGTGGGGGTTAAGGTAAACACATCAGCATCAGCATCATTTAAGGTTGCACAAAAAGTTAAGGATTATTTTTTGCTGATGAAGTTTACTTTAAGTTTCACTGTTGTATTCTCCTGTGTGGTTTGTTATTTGGTTGCGCCCAACGTACAATTGCACAATACAGATACTATCATTAAGGTTATATTGTTGTTTGTTGCGGGGATGTTGGTTACGGGCAGTGCCAATGCGATAAACCAATCGGTAGAGAAAGATACAGATTCGTTGATGAAACGTACGGCAAAGCGGCCTGTTGCCGACGGGCGTATGAGCCAGCAAGAAGCTTACGCGTTTGCTTTCATTGCTGGGGCGTTGGGTGTTGGTATGATGTATGTTGTTTTTAACCTAGAGTCGGCATTACTATCAGCATTTAGTCTGTTTTTGTATGCATACATATACACTCCGTTAAAGAAGGTTAATTCAATTGCGGTGTTGGTGGGGGCTTTTCCTGGTGCCCTGCCTTGTTTGATAGGGTGGGTAGCCGCGACAGGGGTGTTAAATCCTGTTGCCGAGTTTCCGGTAAATGGGGTGGTGTATAGTAATTTCGCGGGATGGGTTTTGTTTGGGATCCAGTTTTTGTGGCAATTCCCGCATTTTTGGGCAATTGCCTGGGTAGCCCATGGTGATTACGCCAAAGCAGGTTTTAAGCTTTTGCCCGCTGATAAAGGACCAACCAAATTTACGGCGTTGCAGGCGGTTATGTATAGTGTGTTGATGATACCAGTAGGTTTGCTGCCTTATAAGTTCAACCTGAGTGGACAAGTTAGTATGGGTATTTTATTGATTTGCAATTTGATGATGGTGGTGCAATGTTTGAGGTTATATAAAGAAATGGATGTAAAGGCGGCGAGGCGGGTTATGTTTAGCAGTTACATTTATTTGCCGGTAGTATTGCTGGCATTGTTGTTTGATAAGGTGGCTATATAGCTGCTGTGGTTGTTAGAAATTATTGGGTTGTAGGTTATGTTTAAATTTGTTTATTTATAAATAAAGGTTGATGATGGCAGCAGTGAGCAGCCCGGAACGGGGAAGGATGCACCCACACAAATTTGTGTTGTGGGTTGGCATTGGTAGTATTGTTATGATGTTTGCGGGTTTAACCAGTGCTTACATTGTAAGACGCAACCAAGCTAATTGGCTTGAGTTTGCGTTGCCTGCGGTGTTTTGGTATTCAACGGTTGTTATTTTGGGTAGCAGTCTAACCATGCACTTGGCGTTGAAGGCCTTTAAGGGTAGGGAAATGCCGCGTTATAGATTGTTGGTGACTATAACTGCGGGGTTGGGGTTGTTGTTTGCAATATTGCAGTTGGTTGGGTTTTATTCGTTGGGTGGCCATGGGGTGCAGTTAACGGGTCAAGGTAGCAACCCCGCGGCGTCGTTTATCTTGGTTATTACTGGTTTACATGCGTTGCATGTGTTGGGTGGGGTGGTGGCACTGTTGGTTATTTTTATCCGCGCGTATAGCAGCAGGGTGAAGAGCTACAACGTTGGGAGAATTGAAATTGTGACCACTTATTGGCATTTTGTTGATATTTTATGGCTTTATTTGTTTATATTTTTTAATTTGATTTAATGCGTTGGAAAAAAGTTGCAGATAATGCGGCTTTTTTGGGCGCAGGGTAATAAATTTGCGAACGAAAATCTGATTAACCAACATGGCTACAACAACTGCAACAGCATCAGTGGCTCCAAAATACTGGAGCGGGGGAAGAAGCCCTTTTAATGTAGAGTACGGCAAATTAATGATGTGGTATTTTTTAATGAGCGATGCCTTTACATTTGGTGCTTTTTTGATTGCTTACGGTACCACACGCTTTGCTGCCAATGGGTGGCCTAACCCTAATGAGGTTTTTAAATCGTACCCTGGTGCTGGTGAAAACCCCAACGCACCGCTGGTGTTTGTGAGCATAATGACCTTTATTTTGATTGTTAGCTCCGTTACAATGGTGCTTGCGGTACAGGCAGGGCATGAAATGAAAAAGAGCCGGGTAGTGTTCAATTTAATATTAACCATCATTGGCGGGTTGGCGTTTTTGGGTTGTCAGGCTTGGGAATGGACGCACTTGCATGCGGAAGGTGCTTGGTGGGGTCACAATCCTTTTTTAAACTCCAATGGGTCTGTTGGTCATCAAGACTTTACTAACTTCTTTTTTACCATAACAGGTTTTCATGGATTTCACGTATTTTCGGGTGTTATCATCAATATTGTTATGTTGATAATGACGCTGTTAGGAGTGTTCGAGAAGCGTGGGCACTATTTAATGATTGAAAAAGCTGGCCTTTACTGGCACTTTGTAGACCTTGTTTGGGTGTTTGTATTTACTTGTTTTTATCTTATTTAATCAAACAAAAAAGAAAAATTGAATGGAACAACATACATCATATTCTGACGTTGTGCATGAAGATTCGCATGGTGGTGGCACCAAAGAGGTTATTAAAGTTACCATCATATTGTCTGTGTTAACGATAATCGAGGTTTTCCTTGGTTTTTGGATGATAGGTATGGAGGAAAATGGTTTCGGTAAGCACTTTGTTAAAGGGGTTATCATTATCCTAATGCTGGCAAAGGCATTTTATATAGTTGGGTATTTCATGCACCTGAAACATGAACTAAGGAACTTGATTATGACGATCATCGTGCCTTGTGGTTTGTTTATTTGGTTTATTACGGCGTTTTTGTTTGACGGAAATAGTTTTAGAACGCTTAGGAATAAGTATAACCCTGTTTACAAACAAATGACTACCGAAAAAGCACCTGCTACCGAAGAGAAGAAGGAAGAGAAAAAGCCGGGGCAAGAGTAGATACTAGTGTTTAATATTTTGCTAAACAATACTCATCATCCCGCACAATTTGCGGGATGCTTTGTTATATAATGAACCATGAATAAGAAAGCTTTTTTTGCTATCTGCATTGCCGTTTTAATACCTCTAATTAGCTACTTGTGGGTTAAAGGTGCCAGTGACAATGCTGTTGTGATGCCTGGGCGTTATTTGCCCGACAAAACCATTGATACCGTAAAGGGTGGAAAGATGGTTAGTGACACTATTTGGCACACGGTAGCGGATATTAGATTGGTGAACCAGTTGGGGGATACCGTGCGTTTGCACGACATAAAAGGAAAGGCCATTGTGATTGATTTCTTTTTTACTAGCTGTGGGTCCATTTGCCCTAAGCTTACCCGCAACATGGTAAAGTTGCAGCACTCATTTATTACTGGTGGCGACCCAATGAACAAGGTTGATACCTCTGTGGTTCATTTTGTTTCGTTTACCGTTGACCCGGAACGTGATTCGGTAGCGAGGTTGAAAGATTACGCCGACCGCTATGGTGTTAGCCACGACAATTGGTGGTTTTTAACGGGTGCCAAGGATTCCATCTATTCGTTTGCGTTTGAACAATTAAAGGTTGATAAGTTTAGCACAGAACCCATAGATACTAATTTTGTACATACCAGCCGTTATGTGTTGCTGGATAAGTATTACCAAGTGCGTGGGTATTACAATGGCCTAGATGCTGCTGCTATTTCTAAGTTGGCGAAAGACATTGGCCTATTAATGTTGGAGAAAGACAAGGGCCCCGCTGTTTTACCTTTTGACCCGCTGTTGATGGGTGTGTTTTTTATACTTGCAATTGTGATTACGATATTAGCTGTTACATTGATATTTAAGAAAAAGAAAACCGTAAACTGATAAGATGGAAAGCAAAAACCGTTTGCCAGAGGCAAGTTTGAAAAAAAACGACAAGAAGGCGGCGACCTTGATTGTTGTTTTTTCTGTCGTAGTATTTATAGTGGTGGCTACTATCGGGAAATTGAAGCTCAATGTAAGTCTTGGTTTTGATGTACACGTGTTCGCGCAGTTGAATGCTGTTATAAATGGCATTACGGCGATATTGTTAGTGGCAGCGTTGTGGGCCATTAACAAGGGCCGTTATGGCTTGCATAAGGGCATCATGCTTTTTTCGCTCGCACTGTCTATTATTTTTCTAGTGTCATATATTGCCCACCACTTGTTTGCTGGTGAAGCTAAGTTTGGTGATATTAACCACGATGGTATTGTTGACGCAGCTGAATTGGCAGCCGTGGGCGGCATGCGGGTGGTATATTTTGTAATACTTGCAACACACATTGCTTTGGCCGCTATAATACTGCCGTTTATTTTGTTTACCGCCTACCGTGCTTTGATTGGGGAATATGGAGTACATAAAAAATTGGCGCGCTACACTTGGCCCTTATGGTTTTATGTAGCAGTTACGGGCCCCATCGTTTACTACATGATAAGCCCGTACTATAGATAGAAAAAAGCAAAAATTTGGGCCTTATTTGTTTTGGATGTCGTATTGTGGTTATTCAATTATAATGCTAATCTTATTGTTTTGGTGCCAATGTTGCTTGCAGCACTTTCATAAAGTAGCCGCCAACCACGCTCCTAGCTTGAAAGCCAACCTGTTTGCCATTGATAGTTTCGTGCCAATCGCTCAAGGGTACACGCGTAGGCGTTTGTTGGGTGAATGTATATACCGGGTTAATCAAGGCCTCAAAATTGTTGCGGTTGTTCGCTAGGGTGGCTGTCCATACAATCCAATCGGATTTAGTGTATGTTTTTCTGCTGTCAAGTGGAAGCCCAAAGGTATTTTGTTTGGTTAGGTAATAAGCAACCTCCTTGTTGTAAACGGAAGTGGGAAATAGCTGTAGGTCCAGTACTTTGTCCCATACCAAGTTATATTTTTGGCTCCAAGTATTCTTGTCGTTGAAGGTTAGGGCGTAGTGGTCGCCTGCGTTGGCAATCACTGCCCATTTTTTAGCCATGGCGGCTGCAGTATCGTGGTATTTTGTTGCAGTGGCCTCGTCGCCCAGCATGTGTGCCAGCATGCCGTAACAACCCAAACCCACAATGGCTTTGATGGATAAGTTGGCATTACGGGCTAGGTGGCCTGCAAAATCATCCGTACACAGTTGGTTTTCTGGGTCAAAGCCTTTTTCCAATAGGTAGTTTGCCCAAGTTGTTAGGGTTTGCCAGTGTTTTTTGGCGTATGCAGCGTTGCCCTCTGCTTTGGCAATGGCGGCAGTTAATATAATCATGTTACCAGATTCTTCAACAGGCATGCCTTCACCATATACTTGCCCATTGGCTTGCGGGTAGGTGCCTAGGTCGTGTGCGGCATAAGGCTTCGTGTATTTTCCACTTTCGCTAAAATAAAAAATGCCGTTTAGCATCCCCTTCATTAGTTCGGGGTTATAATTAATAAACAACGGGGCCGAAGGGTATGTGACATCTACTGTATTGATACAGCCATTGCTGAAGTTTTCCTTTGATAAAAACAACAATTCGCCATCACTGCTTTTAACTAGGTTGTGTGCGGCTATGCTTTGGCGGTATGCCGCTACGCACAGTTTTGCGTAGGTTTCACCGCCAGCGGCTGACGCATCAGCGTATATTTTTGTGTCAAGTAGGTTGCATTGTTGCAGTACTTGGGCATGCTCTTTAACACTTTTGGCTAACAAGTCATCAAACGTACCGGTGTTTATGCTGGCCCACCATGGCTTTAGGTTAGAACCAAAATATTGTATCGAATACTGCTCATCATACCCTATGGCCATAAAAGTTTCTTTTGGCGATGCATCTACGCTGCCCAAATTAAAGAGGGTATTCAATGTTAGGTGCTTACCGCTGCTTACATTGCCGGCACTGGCTTTGCCTGTGGCAAAAGCTTTGCTGCCATCATTGTCTTCGGTAATGGTTTGCGAAACATCCTGTTGCCCAATGGGCACGGCTACATACAAATAGCCCCAGTCAATCCGTAGGTCATCGCCCTTTTTTTGTAGTACAGGTTGTTGTTTGGTGCCGGCCTTAAGTATGTTTAGCCCATACTGTATATAACCCTGCGCAGTTACTTCTTGCGATGGGGTGTTTACAGCCAGATTGGTAGAGGTGCCAAAATATAGTTTGGTGTTGTGTGGTTGCCCATCGTTTGACGCCACATTGAATGTAATGTATGATATGGGCCTTGATAGTACATCCAAGTTATTAATTAACAAGGGCGATGTGAATGTTACCGCAAGGTTGGTTCGCCCACAAGTAAATGTGTACAAGGTTTGGGTGGCCTTTACAACCACAGATTTTTGCAACGCGGTTACTATAGGCGTGTTTTGAGTTTCTTTTTTGGTGTACGACAGGCCAGCATCTAACCAAGCACCGCCTGCAGTGTTGGCTACATGTATCGCTAATACATTGGTACCCTTTACCAGCTTTTGTTGAATGGCTTGTGACAGGGGGATATAATTAAATTTATTTAACCATCCTGTAAATTTGTACACCAGCGTGCCGTTCAAGTATACCTCCGTGTTGTCGTCGTGTTGTATTTTAAGGAAAAGGTTGTCAAATTTTGTGTCATTAAGGGTAAAAGCCCTGCGCACCCAAATGTTTTTACTGCGCCATTGGGTGGCGGCATTGTCGTCATCCCCAAATGGTGCTGCGGCAGTTTTCCATCGGCTATCGTCAAAACCGGGCTTCATCCAACCATCAGCAGGTTTTGTTTCCGTATAATTAACTTGGTACATTTCCTCGTCGGATGTGGGTAACACAGATTGGTACACCGCATCTTCTTTGCCCAAAAAACGGTAGGTTTTACCGTCTACTTGCAACAGACCGAGTAAGCTTTGATTGCTGCCTGTCCAATGGCGGGTAGCACTCGCCATGGCATCATCTGAAAAGGACCACACGCTGAAATAGGGATTGTGGGTGATGAGCGGGTAAGCAGGTGCCTTAGTTAGCTGGGCCTGGGCTTGGCTGCAAAGGCTATATAATGCTAACAGTACAGCCACATATTTTAGGCGTGGGATTGTCAAT
>Ga0007810_1000128_pt1 | contig 22173 bp, 18 predicted proteins | sample CryBogCBE15Jun09_FD_71193 | JGI IMG/M metagenome (GOLD analysis project Ga0007810, IMG submission 71193) | Freshwater microbial communities from Crystal Bog, Wisconsin, USA - CBE15Jun09 | ecosystem: Environmental > Aquatic > Freshwater > Lake | place: Crystal Bog, Wisconsin, USA | collected...
CAGGATTAAAGAATCGGTAAAGCACCTGAATAACCTGTTGGAAGACTTTTTATCGCTCGGAAAGTTGGAAGAGGGTAAGGTAATGGTGCAATTCGGTCAGTTTAATATTAAAGATTTTTTAGAAGAGGTTACTGATGAAATTAAGCTTGTAACAAAACAGACGCAGTTTATTAACATACAGACTTTTGGCAGCGAGATGGTGTTAACCGACCAGCGGCTGTTGAAAAACATTTTGGTGAATTTACTTACCAACGCGATTAAGTTTTCTAATGACGATGGTGTTGTTGAATTAGCAGTGCAAAACAGCGGAGATGTATTGATGGTATCCGTGAAAGACCATGGTATCGGCATATCAGAGGAAGACCAGCAGCACTTGTTCAGCAGCTTTTTCAGGGGTAAAAATGCCACCAATATACAAGGAACGGGCCTAGGGCTACATATAGTAAGGCGGTACGCCGAACTTATGAATGGCGAGGTGCATTTAGAAAGCAAGCTGGGGGAGGGAACCACTGTAACAGTGCGTTTGCCGGTGGCAGAAGAGATAGCTTAGCCGAAATAAAGATCCCTTTTATGGTTCAACTACACATCCTCTTCTAAGGTTTCACTGGCCTGCGGGGTAAATGTAACAAGCAGTTTATCAATGCGGTGGTTATCCATGTCAACTATTTCAAAATCAAACTCACGCCAGTGCATTTTATCGCCCGTAGCGGGTATGCGTTGCATATGGTGCAAAATAAAGCCAGCCAACGTGTCAAAAGGTTGCTCTTCTTCTTCATCCAGCCACTCAGTTTTGTCGAAATAAATCAGAAAATCGTAAAAAGGCACCTGTGCATCAATAAGGTAGCTACCATCGTCCCGTTTTACAATTTCGTAGTTATCCTCGTTGGGTTCAGAAATATTGCCCACGATAGCCTCTAGAATATCATTAAGGGTTATAATGCCTTGCAGGTCTCCGTATTCATCTACAATAAAGGCAAAATGGGTTTTGCTTTCCTTAAAACGCTCCAACAACTGGTAGGCAGATATATTTTCTGGTACATACACCCCGGGCTTCATCAAATCCTTCATAGTGGTGGCGGCTTGTTGCCTAAATATATCTTTTAACGACACCACGCCCTTTATATGGTCAATATTGCCATCACAAACCGGGTAAAAAGAGTGTACCATATCATCCGTCACTTCTCTTATCTGCGAAACTGGGCTGTTCACGTCCAGCCAAACAATATCGCTTCGGTGGGTCATCAACGAGGTTATGTTGCGGTCGCCTAGGTGAAACACCCGTTCAATTATTTCCTGCTCGGCCTCTTCTATAGCCCCTTGCTCGGTACCCTCACTTATAATCGCCTTAATTTCTTCTTCGGTAACTTGGTTATCTAAGTTGCGTATGCGAAATATTTTTGACAGCAGGTTGGTAGAAACCGTAAGCACCCAAATAAAAGGATAGTTGATGATGGTAACAATGCGCATGGGTGCTGCCAACGACTTGGCAATCGTCTCGGGCCGGCTGAGGCCTATCCGTTTGGGGAACAGCTCCCCCAGTACCAGCATAAAATACGCCACAATCATTACCACACTAACTGTTGCAGCTGCATTAGCGTAGTGTTTTAAAAACGTAACATGGCTGTAAAACTTTACGAGGTCTTCCTTAATGTTGTCTGAAAAAATACCCTCCGTTATGCCTATAAGCGTAAGGCCTATTTGCGTGGTTGATATAAACCTGTCTGGGTGGTTGGCAAGCTTTAGGGCTTCTTTGGCGCGGTTGTCGCCGCGGTTGGCCTGGGTTTCCAACTTTGACTTGCGTGCAGACACCACCGCTATTTCGGCCATGGCAAAAATGCCGTTGAGTAAAATAAGCGCAAGTATTATCAGTACTCCCGTCATAGTAACCCCCTTAACCCGTACCCCCTCCGCTCCCTACCGGGAGAATAACTATGGAGGGTTAAGATGCACGATAGAAACATAGAACCTGATATTTTAAAGCTTATTTAAAACGAAGTTACAAATAAAGTAACAACCTGAAACGACCTCACACAATAAGTGGGTTAAGGTGTTAATAATTTTGCCTCGGCTAGTTTATCCAGCACAACTTTTGCCATAAGGTAGTACGCCTCATGGCTGTAACCGGCAATATGGGGTGTAACAATAACATTGCTTTGGCTGCACAGCCAGTCAAGTTGTTCTTGTTCCGCTTGGGTATAGGTATTTATTTTTTCATTTTCCAGCACGTCAATACCCGCGGCCTTTATGTGCCCGGCCTCCAAGGCCCGCACCAGCGCGGCGGTGTCTGTTACCTTGCCCCGGCAGGTGGTTAAAAAATAAGGCGGTGTTTTAAAAGCGGCAAAAAAAGCATCGTTGGCATAGTGCAGGGTTTCGGGCGTAAGTGGCAGGTGCAGGCTAACCACATCGGCATACCGGGCTATTTGGTCGGGTTGTGCCTCCCTAACATAACCGTTTGCAAAGCCTTGTTTGTATTTGTCATATGCCAGTACCGTTACGTTAAAAGGGGCTAGTAGCTTTGCAAACGATGAACCCGTATTACCATACCCAATAATGCCTACTGTTTTACCAGTAAGCTCAGTTCCTCGGTTGGCATCCCGTATCCATTGGCCTTTTTTAACTTCATTAAAACTACTGCCAATGTTGTTCATCAAGTTTAACAGCAGGCCAAGCGTATGTTCGGCCACGGCATTGCGGTTGCCCTCGGGGCTGCTAACGCAATAAATACCCTTTGCTTCGGCATAAGGCACATCAATCAATTCCATGCCGCTGCCCAGCCTGCCAATCCATTTTAGGCGTAGCGCTCTATCAAGCACTGCTTTGTCAATTTTTAGCCTGGTAGTTACCACAAGGCCTTCAATATCCGTAATTGTTTCCACCAGTTCCTCGTAGGTAATAGCGGGCATATACAACACCTCGTATCCCTTTTGCAAAAGGGTGGTTTGCATATAGTCATGCATTTTTGCGGTCAATAAAACTTTAGCCATAAAAAAAATGGCCCCCGTCCCCTAAAGGGGGGCTTAAAGCCGTTCAATTATTGCCCCTTCTAGGGAGTATGGGGCTTTATCAATATGCCATCTTAAACGTAAGCTTCGCAAAATCGTCTATCGATAGCTGCTCGGCCCGTCTGTTAAAAATTTCATCCTGTAAAATATCCTGTTCAAACAGTCCGCGCACGGCGTTGCGCAGCGTTTTGCGGCGTTGGTTAAAAGCTGTTTTAACAAGGTTGTAAAAATGTTTGTCACTTCTCACCAACGCGGGGTCATGCCTGCGTACCAGTTTTATTACGCCGCTCATAACCTTTGGTGGCGGGTTAAAACAGCCCTGCGGCACATCAAATAGGTACTCAACGGTATAAAAGGCTTGCACCAGTACGCTTAAAATGCCGTACACTTTTGAGCCGGGCTTGGAGGCCACGCGCTGCGCCACCTCTTTTTGAAACATGCCCACCACCACTGGCACAAATGGCTTCCATTCCAGCACTTTAAAAAGTATTTGGGTAGATATATTGTAAGGGAAATTGCCTACCACCGTAAATTCCTCCCCAAAAGGCATGGCCGCCCTTAAAAAGTCTTCGTGAATGATCCTACCAATTATGCTGGTGTAGGTTTGGTGTAGGTAAAGCACTTTTTCCTCATCCAGCTCAATGGCCTTAAAGTCAACATGTGGCAGTTGCAATAAGTATTTGGTTAATGCGCCTCCGCCCGGGCCAACTTCAAGCAGCCGCTCAAAGTGCTGTAACTGAAGGGCCGCCACAATTTTGCGGCATATGTTTTCATCCTTTAAAAAATGTTGGCCAAGTGACTTTTTGAGCGTGTACTGCATTAGGTTGGCAAAAGTACGGTTAAAAATGTATGGTTTGTAGTTTGCAGCCCAGCGGCATTTAAACCCGTATGGCCTGTTTTAAAATGGCGTTGTACTAATTTAACAAACGCGTGTGGCCAGTGCCAGCCACAAACTAAAAACTGCAAACTATAAATTGTATACCGTATTTTTACCCCAAATTGTTTGGAATGAGCTACGAACTTCAGAAACCGGTGATAGGGTTTACAAGCGGCGATTTGAACGGCATAGGGATTGAACTGATTATTAAAACGTTGAGCGACGCCCGCGTGCTGGATATATGCACGCCTTTGGTTTTTGCCAGCCACAAAAGCATAAACTTTTATAGAAAGTCGTTACCAGAAATAAATTTTGTGTACCAGTCAGTGAAAGATTTTACCCGCCTAAGCCCCAAACAGGTAAACATATTAAACTGCTGGGAGGAAGAGGTGGCTATTACCCCCGGGCAATTAACCGAGATAGGCGGGCAGTACGCGCTGTTATCGCTGCAGCAGGCGGTAGCAGCCTTAAAAGCAGGCAATATTCAGGGGCTTGTTACAGCACCAATTCATAAAAAAAATATACAGTCAGACCAGTTTCGCCACAGCGGCCATACGCCTTACTTAAAGGAGGAGTTTAATGTACCCGATGTGGTTATGTTGATGGTGGCAGAAAACTTGAAGGTTGCGGTAGTTACAGAACATGTGCCGGTTGGCGCCATAAAGCAATACATAACCAAGGAAAATATTGTGCGGAAATTACAAATATTGAACCAAAGCCTGCAAAAAGACTTTGGCATTAACCGGCCAAAAATTGCTGTATTGGGGCTTAACCCCCATGCCGGTGACGAAGGTTTGATTGGCGATGAGGAAGAAAAGATAATTGCACCGGCTATTAAAGAAGCTAAATACAAGGACGTAATGGCCTTTGGCCCCTACAGCGCAGATGCGTTTTTTGCACGCGGTAGCTATACTAAGTTTGATGCTGTGCTGGCCATGTACCACGACCAAGGGCTGATACCTTTTAAGTCGCTGGCCATTGGTGAAGGGGTAAATTATACGGCGGGCTTGCCTGTGGTGCGTACCAGCCCTGACCATGGTACCGCTTTTGATATTGCAGGCAAAGGAAAGGCGGATGCTGCATCTTTTGTGGTGGCTACTTTTGAGGCGGTGGATATTATACGCCGCCGCGCTGATTTTGCAGAAAGCCATAGAAACCCCTTGAAAAAACTGAGCAACAACTTGGTGGCCAACGCACAAGATGAAGCGATAAGGGAAACGGAAGATTAGTTTTTGGCATTTATAATACTGCTGCCGATAATATGACAATAGCATTTATTACCAAATAGGTAGGCCATGACACACCAACTTACGAATAATATTTTAACCGTATCTATAGCAGAAAAAGGCGCAGAATTACAGAGTATCGTAATAAACAGCACGGGTATTGAATATATGTGGGGCGCCGACCCCGCTTTTTGGGCAAAAAAAAGCCCGGTATTGTTCCCGATAGTGGGAGGCTTAAAAAATAACCAGTACCGCTACGGTGGCAACACGTATACCCTTGGCCGCCATGGGTTTGCAAGGGATATGGACTTTAGGGTAACAGAACATTCGCCCAGCACCATAACGTTTACACTGGCCGAAACAGCCGAAACATTGGAGAAATACCCTTTTGCCTTCCAGTTCTCCGTTAAATATGTGTTGGATGGCAATAAGCTAAGTGTTAGTTACTTGGTACAAAATACAGGTGATAAAACAATGTTGTTCTCCGTGGGTGCGCACCCGGCATTTAAAGTACCCGTTGCGGAAGGAACAGTTTTTGAGGATTATTTTCTTCAATTCAGCCATGTTGAAAATGCAGGTACATGGCCGCTTTCCCCCGGAGGACAGATAGAAACCTTCACCACCCCTTTGCTGGATAACACTGACGTGCTGCCGCTTACCAAGCCATTGTTTTATAAAGATGCCTTGGTGTTTAAGCACCTTATGTCAAACGCCATCAGCATTGTTAGCAACAAAACGCCGCACGGCTTGCGCGTGGTGTTTAACGGTTTTCCCTATATGGGCATTTGGAACGCAAAAGATGCCAATTTTGTTTGTATTGAGCCTTGGTGCGGTATTGCGGATAGCGTAACGGCAAGTGGCGAACTTATTGAAAAGGAGGGCATTAATGCGCTACCAACAGGCGGCGTGTTTGAACGTACTTGGAGTGTAGAGGTGTTTTAACCCACATTCCCTAAAGGAGGGCTTATAAACAGGTTAAACTTAATTTTTGGCTTCGCTTGTGATGTACGCCATAAAATAGAATCGCCATCCGCAATTTGGATTAATGCTAATTGTACCCAAGCCTTAAATAAAGTTACCTTATTATCGATTTGAGTTTCAAATGCAAAAAATTTAGGCAAGCCTATCGTAGAAAAGCCTGCTTATAAGTTCCCCCTGTAGGGTCCGGAGGGGGCTTACGGTGCGTAGGGGGTTTTTAACCGCACAGAATGTACAGCATCACTCAATTCCTTAATCAGGCTTGCGTCTTTTTCAATGGCATTTCCTACCACTATAATATCAGCCCCTGCGCGGCAGTTAAGGTATGCTTTTTCAGGGTCGGTTATACCGCCGCCAATAATAAGGGGTGCTTCAATATGTGAAGAAACTTTTTCGATCATCGATTCGGAGATTGGCCTTTTTGCGCCGCTGCCAGCATCCATGTAAATTAGACGCATGCCCAGCATTTCACCGGCCATGGCGGTACACATGGCAATTTCGCTTTTATCGGCCGGTATGGGTGCAGCATTTGAGATATATGAAACAGTGGTGGGTGCGCCGCCGTCAATAACCATGTAACCGGTGGGTATAATTTCCAGCCCGCTTTGCTTTACAAAAGGGGCACTTATAACGTGTTGGCCTATCAGCAACTCAGGGTTGCGGCCCGAAATAAGCGATAGGTATAACAAAGCGTCTGCGTACTTGCTTACCTGTGATGGTGAGCCGGGGAATAGAATAACCGGTATGTTGCATGCCGACTTAATTTGGCGGATGCATTCGTCTAATGTATTGGATATCACCAAGCTGCCGCCCACAAAAAAGTAATCCACCTTTGCATCCACAGCCAATGCAACCAACTGCTCGGTTTTGTTAAAGTCCACCTTGTCAGGATCAATCAGCACCGTGAATGACTTTTTGCCATGGTTTTTTTTGTCGGTTAATTGATTGTATAGCTTATGCTTCATGCAAATAATTGAACTATTAATGGTGCTTATATGCAAAAATGCAAAAAAAAATCCTGTTTTCGGGGGCGGCTTTAAAATAAATAGCTAATAAAGCCCAAACCCTTGGTATTAAATAGGTTTTAGCACAAAATATTCTTCCTTGCCGTTTTGTGTTGCTGCCCGCACCACGCCCACTGCTTAAATGGTATTTTTCCACAAAAAATTACTTGGGTTTGTGGTTAAGCGGGCTAGCTTCAACCATCATGTTTTGAAACAGCCCAAACCAAATGGGTAAAATAATGCAGGGTAAATGCTATAGTTAAGCTGGGCAGTACAGGGCTTTCCGTATCCACATGTACCACCCTACTGTATATCGTGTGTAATATTCGTTAATGGTAAAAGGCCATTCTGTAGGGTTGGGTGTACATTTTATGCTGTAAACATAAGAAAATTTAACTATTTGATTTCCATAAAAACCTGTTGTTGATAACACTTTTTAGCCGGTTTGCAAACTTTAGCGGTGTAAATTGTTATCTACATATGTGTAAAATGCCGCAGACCCAATGCAGGCACGGGCTTACGTGTAATGCACATCGCTTTTCCACATCTTGTGTATATTTCAAGCGTTGAATTTCAAGTATAGTTGGATATTTTCGTTTTCCGCTTAACATTAAGTTAACCTGGATTCACCCAATTGAAAATTTTTTAAAATAGCTATTATGGCCCAATCAAAAAAAGGCATGCGGTTTCAACGCCGTTTTACAAAGGAAGGCATTAGTGCCTACGACCTTTTTGAATACGATTACCGCACCAGCGTAATACGTAACCCAAACGGGGAGGTTGTGTTTGAGATGAACAATGTGGAGGTGCCGAAACAATGGAGCCAGATAGCTACAGATATTTTAGCCCAAAAATATTTCCGGAAAGCCGGCGTACCCCAGCCAGACGGAAAATTAGGCCGGGAAACAAGCGTAAAACAGGTAGCCCACCGCATGGCCAATTGCTGGCGCGTTTGGGGAGAGCGCTATAACTATTTTGCAAGTACTAAAGACGCAGAGGTTTTTTACGACGAGCTGGTGTACAGCATATTAAACCAAGCCTGTGTGCCAAACAGCCCGCAATGGTTTAATACCGGGTTGCATGAAAGCTACGGCATAACCGGCAAAGCGCAGGGGCATTATTATGTTGATGCCAAAGACGGCCAGTTAAAAAAATCATCCAATGCTTATGAACGCCCGCAGCCGCATGCTTGCTTTATTCTAAGTGTATCAGATGACTTGGTAAACGAGGGCGGCATCATGGACCTTTGGACGCGCGAGGCCCGTATATTTAAATATGGCTCTGGTGTAGGCACCAATTACTCGCAAGTACGCGGAGAAGGCGAGAAATTAAGTGGTGGCGGTACATCCAGCGGCTTAATGAGCTTTTTAAAAATAGGCGACCGTGCAGCCGCAGCCATTAAATCGGGCGGCACCACCCGCCGTGCGGCAAAAATGGTTTGCCTAGACCTTGACCACCCGGAGATACTAAAATTCATCAATTGGAAAGTTGAGGAAGAGAAAAAAGTGGCAGCCCTGATTGCAGCGGGCTACGATAGCGGTTACGAAGGGGAGGCTTACAGCACTGTATCAGGCCAAAACTCTAATAACTCAGTACGCATACCCAATTCATTTTTCAAAGCGCTTGAAGAAGGCACCGACTGGGAATTGAAAGCAAGAACTGACGGAAGGGTGATGAAAAAAGTGCCAGCGCGCGAGGTATGGGACACCATATCATATGCCGCTTGGCGTTGTGCAGACCCTGGTACCCAGTATGATACTACCATTAACGAGTGGCATACCTGCCCCCAGGGCGGGCGTATAAACGCCTCGAACCCTTGCAGCGAGTACATGTTTTTGGATAACACTGCCTGTAACTTGGCCAGTGCCAACCTGATGAAGTTTTTTGATATTGACAACAACAAGTTTGACATAGAGGGCTTTGAATACACCTGCCGTCTTTGGACAACGGTGTTGGAGATTTCTGTTTTGATGGCTCAGTTCCCTTCAAAAGAAGTAGCACAGCTTTCATACGACTACAGAACGCTCGGCCTCGGTTTTGCCAACCTGGGCACTATGTTAATGGTAAGCGGTATTGCTTACGACAGCGAGGAAGCCCGTGGCATAGCCGGTGCCATTACAGCCATACTAACAGGTATTGCCTATAAAACCTCCGCCGAAATGGCCGAAATTTTAGGCACCTTTAGCAAGTATGAGGAAAATAAAGCCGACATGTTGAGGGTAATGCGCAACCATCGTGCCGCAGCATACGATGCCAGCGAAGCCTACGAAGGTTTAAGCGTAAAACCTATTGGCATTAACGCCAAATATTGCCCCGACGATTTATTGAAAGCAGCTACCCGGGCTTGGGACGATGCGGTAAAACTGGGCGAGAAATTCGGTTACCGTAACGCACAAACAACAGTTATTGCACCCACCGGCACCATTGGTTTGGTAATGGACTGCGATACCACCGGTGTGGAGCCTGACTTTGCGTTGGTTAAATTTAAGAAGTTGGCCGGCGGCGGTTATTTTAAAATTATCAACCAGTCGGTGCCTGCAGCTTTAAGAAACCTTGGTTACAACACTAAGCAAACAGATGCCATAATAAAATATGCCGTTGGTGCCGCCAGCTTTGAAGGTTCACCATTCATCAACAACCAAACACTCAGTGAAAAAGGGTTTACCGCAGATGAAATTAAAAAGCTGAACGACGCATCTAAAGCCGCGTTTGAAATTGGGTTTATATTCAACCGCTTTACCTTGGGCGATGCCTGCCTTGACAGGCTGGGCTTTACCCCTGAGCAGTACAGCGACTGGGGCTTTGACCTGTTGGCTTCCTTAGGCTTTTCCGATGAACAAATAGATGCCGCCAACGATTATGTGTGTGGCACTATGACTGTGGAAGGCGCACCTTACCTGAAGGATGAACATTTGGCAATTTTTGACTGCGCCAACAAATGTGGCAAAAAAGGCGAGCGCTTTATACATGCCCATGGCCATATAAAAATGATGGCTGCCTGCCAACCGTTTTTAAGCGGGGCTATATCAAAAACCATTAACCTGCCCCACGAGGCCAACATTGACGAAATTTCCGATGCTTACCTGCTTAGCTGGCAATTGGGTTTAAAAGCCTGTGCTTTGTACCGCGACGGTAGTAAGCTAAGCCAGCCATTGAGCAATAAGAGTGATAAAAAGAAAAAAGCAGAAACAACAGAAGAGGAAAAGAAGGCAGAACCGGTAACTGCCCCAATATCTAATGCGCCGCAGATAGTGGACATGAGTAAACTAAGTGTGGAAGATTTGTTGGACGAAGTGCAAAAACGGGTGCAGGCATCCCCAGATACGCAGTTGAAAAGAGCGCTTTCAACCATTGTGGAAAGGAAAACACTGCCAGCCAAGCGCCGCGGCTTTACCCAAAAAGCAAAAGTGGGCGGCCAGGTGATCTTCCTGCGCACGGGTGAATATGCAGACGGAACACTAGGAGAAATTTTTATTGACCTAGCGAAAGAAGGCAGCACCTTGCGTAGCTTGATGAACTGTTTCGCCATCTCCATTTCAGTAGGCCTGCAATACGGTGTGCCGTTGGAGGAATTTGTAGAGAAATTTGTGTTTACAAAATTTGAGCCAGCCGGCATGGTTGACCACCCGAACATTAAAACCACCACGTCGTTGGTTGACTTTGTTTTCCGCGCCCTGGCCTATGAATACCTTGACAGGACTGATTTGGTGCATGTGCTTGACAAGCCAGAAATTGGCAACCAAGGTGATGAAGATGATGTTACCTATATAGGGAAGCCCGAACTGAGCAACTTAAGGGTGGCTGCCCCCACTATACAAAGCCAAAGTTACAAACCGCAGAAGGCGGCTGTAAAAGCGGAGGCTGGTTTGGATGCCGTTAATGCTGCCGCCAAAAGCATGCAGAGCGACGCACCTGCCTGTAATGTATGCGGGCATATTACCCTGCGCAGCGGCACCTGTTACAAATGCCTTAACTGTGGTAACAGCATGGGTTGTAGTTAATGTGTAAGAATTTTGTATAAAAAGCGAAAGCCCTCTTTGCAAAGAGGGCTTTCGCTTTTGTGCCTTATGGGTTGCTTTTTATCCTTATTAAAAGCAGGGGGCACTAAAAAAAGATGAAGGAATTCTTAAAACATTAAAATAAGTACGGCAAATGTTATTGCCAAGTGCACAATAAGCCAAGTTTGTTGCCAAAACGGTCTTTTATTAAAGGGAATTTGTTGGTTAAAGGGGTCGAATACCAAACCAATGCCCCAGTAAATAACAGCATTTGAAAAATCTTTTTTTACCAGGTAAAATATACCCACCAATAAAAAGGCGATGTAGGCGGCTTTGTTAAGGGCCGAGCTTGGTATTTTGGTAGTGGTAAGTTCTTTTGTATCTGTTTGCATAACGTTTTTATTTATTAGTAGCAATAGTTGCTTTGTCATTACAGCTTTTTTAAAATTATTTTTCTGCCTCTAAGGCCTGTATGTTTTGCCCCAGCTTATCCAAGCATTTGCCAAAGCTTAGCTTAAACATCCACTTGGCCAGCAAATGGCACAACGGCACCAGTATAACTGTTACCACAACCAAGGCAATAAGCACAATAGGCTTGCTCATAAATACCGCCACGGGCTTGCCTGAGCCGATAAAGCCGCCCAACATAAAGCCCCCTGCCGCGCTAATGGGGTATATAAACAGGGCTACCCTTTTTTGTACAGCTATCCAGTTTTGGAGGCTGCGTTGGTGGCGTTTAAGTTCATCCAACAGACTGTTTGAGTCAGATATGTCTGGGCCAATCTTCTTATATTCGGCCCATGCCGAGTATATAGCCCAAAGGGAAAATGCTAACACAATAACCAAGGCGCCTTGCACCTGCCAAAGTGGGTACCGGCATATAATAAAAACATACAGCAAGCACACCAAAGCCCCCCAATAAATATTGAGGCGAAGGTTTTTGCGTATTTTTTGCAAGGTACCGTTTGATTGCAGTTTTGATAGCTTTGCGGGCTTTAGCAAGGCCTCAAAATCGGCATCACCTGCAGTCGTCATATCATTCCAGTTTTGTTCAATGCTCATATCTTCAATGCTTTAATAAATTAGCCAATTGTTGTTTAATGCGGTGCAATTTAACGGCCACATTATTATTGCTGATACCCAGTATATCGGCTATTTCACCGTTTTCGTAGCCGTCTAAGTGTAGGCTTATTATGGCCCTGTCAGTCTCGGCCAGCTGCCTTATGGCCAATTGAAGCCGTTGTGCCTCCTGGGCTTTTATACTGTTGTTTTCAACCGTGGGGGATAGGCCGTCCAAAGATTCCTTGTACTCAATCCTGTTATTCGCCCTTGTATGGGTTAACAGGGTGTTTAGACAAACCCTGTACAGCCAAGTGCTGAATTTTGCATCGCCCCTAAAGCGGGGCCAAGCCTTCCAAGCCTGTAGCAGCACTTCCTGGTACATGTCTTTCTTGTCCTCCTCATTGGCAGCATATAAACTTACCAGCTTATAAACAATGCCTTGGTTTTGCCGTACTTGTTGTAAAAATTGTGTTTCGCTCACTTTGGTAGTTTTATGGGGGTTACCGTGTATCCAAGGTTTTTAAATTGCGCTACCAATCCATAGGGTCCGGCCAAGTGCAAAGCGCCTACAGCTATAAATTGCTTACTTTTTTGCACTAAGCCCGGCAGTGTTTTCATCCACTCATTATTCCTATCTTTTATTAGATAATCTTCCTCATGGCTGGCTTCCATGGTTTTTCCATAAATGTCGTACATCTTCCCAAGGTCGTTATCAACATACGCTTTCATAAGGCTGTCCCCTAAAGCAACCAAAGAGTTTTTGTTTCGTAAAAACATTTTCAACGCTTCCACCTGGTGACCAATCGTAGGCTTCACAAACAATAACCCCATTTGTTGGTCCATGGTTTCAAGCGGGGTAATATTTTTTCCGGCCTGCTTGGCCGTGTTGGCAAAATATACATCCAGTGGGCTGCCTGTATATTTATCTAAAACGGCGGCACTGTTTTTTTGCGCGTACACCATTGCCAGTATGGTAGAGATGGCTGCTGGCTTAAGCCTGTTTAATTGGCTGGCACCGGCACCCAGTGTTTGGGTCAATTCGTTGTTCAGGCTGTCATAAAAGGGCTTGTCCAATAAGCCCGATAGACTATCGGTAGCCAACACCATTTTTTGGTATTGCGCGGGCAGTGCGGCAGAATCAATAATGGTCTCCACTACCAAGCCAGTGGCCTTTGCGAAACGTTGTTTCACCGTAGGCAGGGTGTTTAGGTAGCCGTCTTTTAACAGGTGGTAGGTGCCAAACAGGTACGATGTGTCTTTTATGCCCTTGCCGCTTATGGCGTAAAAAACACCACCGGCCGGGGCAGCCTGTTGCCCTTGGGCTTGGTTGGCTAAAATAAGTGTTGTTGCAAGCAGCCAGGCAATGGCTTGACTGCATAATTTTTTGTAATGCATGGTCATGGTTATTTTAAACTATGGTATAATATGCCCGGGCAGTTATATAAGTAACGTTAAGTTGCAGACAATTACAAAACTGGTAAAATAATTTTTTCGTCGGAAGAATGCCTTGCTGCCCAAGTGCCGCTGTTTGCAAAGTTTTATGTAGATTAGCCAGTTGATAATAGACAGATAATCTTATTGCCAAATTTGCCCGCGATTGTTTATGACGAAATATTCACGCCAAACGAGGATGCTTGTAGCCGTTGATTGCATAATATTTGGATTTGACGGGCAGGCGTTAAAACTGCTTTTAGTTAAAAGACACATAGAGCCAGAGAAGGGCAAATGGAGCTTGATGGGCGGTTTTGTGGAGCCCGATGAAAGTTTTGACAATGCTGCCGCAAGGGTGTTGCGCAAGCTAACAGGCCTTGAAAACGTATATATGGAGCAATTGTGCGCTTTTGGTAACCCTGGCCGCGACCCCATTGAACGCACCGTTAGCGTGGCTTTTTTTAGCCTGGTTGACATAAATAAATATATCCAACAAATCAGCCACGAGTACCATGCGGAATGGTTTCCCGTGAAGGAGATACCCCCGGTAATTTTTGACCATAGCCAGATGATTGAAATGGCGAAGGAAAAACTGCGTACCAAAGCCGCCTTCCACCCAATATTATTTGAACTGCTGCCCGAGAAGTTTACCCTGCCCCAATTGCAAAGCTTGTACGAAGGTATTTACGATGCCAGTTTGGATAAGCGTAATTTTAGCCGTAAAATACTCTCCACCAGCCTGCTGGTTAAGCAGAAAGACAAGGAGAAGGAAACTTCTAAACGCGGGGCTTTTTATTACAAGCTGGACCGTAAGAAATACCTGACCAAATTTAACGCCTTCCTAAATTTTATACCGAACCACCATAAGTTGAAATAATTTTTTGGGCAGAGTTTAATTGTTAATGAGACAAATAATTTTTGGCAAGAAGTGGGGCGTGCTTATTTTTATGCTCATCAATTTGGTTTGGGATTTTTAAATGGGTGTTTTTACTGATGATGGCCAGTAAAAATTATATTGGCTATTTTGAATTACTGCTAAAAAATTTGCTGTATGAAAAAGGTTATTCTTTCTTTCTCCTGTTTATGGGCTGCGTTAACGTACGGGCAAAACAAAGATTACCCCATACGTGCGGTACCATTTACACAAGTAGCCCTGACTGACAATTTTTGGCTGCCCCGTATAAAAATAAACCAAACAGTTACCATACCAGCCTCATTTGAACGCTGCGAAAAAACCGGGCGGGTAAAGAATTTTGAAATGGCCGCCACCCATACCGGCAAGTTTTGCACGGTGTACCCGTTTGACGACACGGATATTTACAAAACCATTGAAGGCGCCTCCTATTCGCTAAGCCTTTTTCCAGACGGGAGGCTTGCTGCGTATATTGATTCGTTAATCAATATTGTAGGTAAAGCACAAGAACCAGACGGCTATTTGTACACCGCCCGTACCATTAACCCGGCCGAAGTACACCCTTGGGCCGGTAAACAACGTTGGGAAAAAGAGCGGGAGCTTAGCCACGAACTGTATAACGCCGGTCACCTATACGAGGCTGCGGCGGCACATTTTACCTCCACCGGTAAAAGGAATCTGCTGAATATTGCCTTAAAAAATGCAGACCTAATTTGCTCCGTTTTTGGGCCAGGTAAACTGCATGTTGCCCCCGGCCACGAAGTGGTTGAAATGGGTTTGGTAAAGCTATACCGTATTACCGGCAAACCGGAATACTTGCAAACCGCCAAATTTTTTATTGAAGAAAGAGGCCATTATAAAGGATACGACAGCACCAGCAATGATGAATGGAAGAATGGATCGTACTGGCAGGACGATAAGCCCGTAACCGAACAACAAGAAGCAGAAGGCCATGCTGTGCGGGCCAACTATTTATATGCCGCCATGGCCGATGTGGCAGCACTTACAGGCGATACAGCCCTATTAGCTGCCGTGGACAGGATTTGGACCAACATGGTAAGCAAAAAAATGTATATACAAGGCAGTATTGGCGCTGTGGGCAACGGGGAGCGGTTTGGGGGTAATTATGAGTTGCCCAACGCAACGGCCTACAACGAAACCTGTGCCGCCATTGCCAGCGTGTTTTTTAACGAGCGCATGTTTTTGCTGCATGGGGATTAAAAATACATTGATGTGCTGGAAAAAACGCTGTATAATGGCTTTATTTCAGGTGTGGGGTTGGATGGCAAATCGTTCTTTTACACCAATGCCATGCAGATAAAAAACAGCTTCAACCACCCAGATATGGAAGCCAGCCGCTCCGGTTGGTTCACCTGTTCCTGCTGCCCCACCAACGTGGTGCGTTTAATGCCGTCCATTCCTGGTTATGTATATGCCCAAAAAGACAATGATGTATTCGTAAACCTATTTATTAGCGGCAGTGCCACCTTAACAGTAAACAACAAGCCGCTGCAAATAACCCAGCAAAACAACTACCCTTGGGAGGGTAACCTGGCATTTACCATAAACCCTTCGGCCGGGCAAAACTTTACCTTAAAAGTGCGTATACCAGGTTGGGCACAAAATACAGCCATACCCGGCAACCTGTACTCCTATGAAGGAGCCAATAGTGCCAAGGTTGTTATAAACATAAACGGGCTACCTGTTGACTACGCAATGGTAAATGGCTATGCAGTACTAAACAAGGCTTGGAAAAAAGGGGACGTAGTAACTGTAAACCTACCCATGCAGGTGCGCCGGGTGGTAGCCAGTGCCAACATTAAAGAAGATATTGGCAAAGTGGCCCTGCAGCTTGGCCCCATTATGTATTGCGCAGAGTGGGCCGACAATAATGGGCGTGCAAGCAATATAGTAGTGCCGGGCACAGCCGTATTTACCACACAATTTAAGCCAGCCATGCTTAACGGTGTTATGGTTTTGCAAAGTGCTGTGCCAGTGGTTAATATTGATTCGGTTGCCAGCACGGTTAACACGGTTACCCAAACGTTTACAGCCATACCTTATTATGCTTGGGCCAACCGGGGCAAGGGGGAAATGATGCTGTGGTTTCCGGAAAGAATAAAGGACATAGACTTGGTGGCGAATGAGCCGTAACCAAGGTGCAAGGGCGTATTGGCTTGATAAAAACGATTACAATCCAATGAATAGCGGTCTTATAATAAAAATAGCCTGGAGGCATTTACCTCCAGGCTATTTTTTTGTAATTTCTTATTGGGGGAATGTTACAGTAAAATAATATTACGCAAGCACCGGTTCTTCAACCACGGCCAACGCTGGCTTCATGGCATTTTTTATGCGCAATTGAAATTTGCTGGTAAATACAAAGTTGAAATTGTTGCCAGACAAAAGGCCTTTTACAATTTCATCTTCCTTTAAAACATTAATAAAGGCACGCGCAAATTCGGTTTCCTTGCTGCTGTTTGACAAAAGGCCGTTTATAAATTCAATATTGAAAGAAAACCCAGCTTTGCGGCCTTTACCAGACCTGTCAAAATCAGACTGGTTTACTGAAAGCAGCTGGTCACTCACTGCTGATCTTTTAATCAGTATCCTTATCACCGGTAAATATTTAATCCATATTTGGTTATACATAACATTTATTTTAATAGTTCGTATGGTACAAGGTAAAAATTTTCGCGCTGGGCAAACGGGGTTTTAAACTGTTGTAAACAGTTCTCCTGTTTGTTGTGTACTATAAACTGATGATTATTTAGGCAGTAAACCCTGCAAAAGCGTATAAGTAAAATAAATTGAGGGCTAAAAATGCAAACACGCTAACCTTACAATATACCTGGTTAATTATTTAGCTGCGTATATTAGATCGTTTTTTTAACATTAACAGCATTCAGGCCTTTGGGGCCATTTTCTGTTTCAAAAGTTACCTTGTCGTTTTCCTTAATCCTTTCTGTCATTTGGTTAACGTGTATAAACACACTTTCCTGCGATTGTAAGTCTTTTATAAAACCAAACCCTTTGGCTTCATTAAAAAAGGTTACCACGCCGTTGCGTATCACGTCTACCTGTTCCCTATTTTCATTTTTAGGTATGCTTATTTGCATATCTTCTGACCTAAACTGCTTTTTGTTCCTTGGGTCCGGCGGCTTTGAAGAAATATTTCCGTTCTCATCAACATACGCAAGCATATCCTCCAAGGTTTTACCCTTTTTGTCATGTGCCTTGCGCTCTGCCATTTTTTCGGCTTTTTCCTGCCGCTGCTTCATCTTCTTCTTATCTCTTTCTTTCTTGCCAATTGTTTCGCCGAAATTTCCCATAGGACTATTAAATTTGTTGTAGGTATTTGTAAAGGTGGGCTTTTTATTGCATATTATAGGATTTATTATTATACGAGCCAAATACTTAACGCCGCTATTGCCCAATTTTGTCACCCGGTTTAACATGCGCAGTAATCTGTTGCATGCTTACTACCATACATTTATTATAGATTTTGAGATGGTTTTTGTGGTAGGCCTACCGGTAATTAAAGTTTGCTTAGGGTGTTTTTATGGTATACTGTTGTATAGTAAAACGGCGGTAATTACGTTTTGTAGCACCATTAGGTAATGTACATTTACATATGCTGGTTTGGCTTTGTGCTTAAGCCAATCCGCATTAAAGCATCTTATCAATACTTATGCAACTGACTGACCTCAAAAATATTACTGACGGTTTTTTGGGCACAAGCCTTACACCAGTGTTGTTTATTGGCCATGGCCACCCAATGAATGCCATATTCGACAACGATTTTACCAGGTCGTTAAAAAAGCTGGGCGAAGACTTAGATAAACCGAATGCCATACTGGTAATATCTGCCCATTGGGAAACCCCCGGCACGTATGTAAGCACGGCGGCATGGCCTAGGACTATTTACGATTTTGGTCCCTTTGACGACCGCCTATTCAAGATAAAATACCGGCCGCCCGGCCACCCCGCCCTGGCAGCTGAACTGATTAACACGGTTACCCTTACCAATGTACTGGCCGATGAGGCCATGGGGCTTGACCACGGTGCCTGGACAGTTTTACGCCATATTTTTCCAGAGGCGGATGTGCCTGTGTTTGAAATGAGTATTGATTATGCCCAACCGCCCGCCTTCCACTACGAGTTAGGCAGGCAGTTAAAAGCGCTGCGCAAAAAGGGGGTTATGATATTATGCAGCGGTAATATTGTACATAACTTAGCTACAGTTGATTGGCACAATATTGATGCGGAGCCTTTTGACTGGGTTGTTGAGTTTGACACGATCGTAAAAAATCAAATCGCAAACAGGGGGTTTGAAAAGCTGGTACATTACCAGCAACTGGGTACTGCGGCAAGGCTCTCCATACCCACCAACGAGCACTATTTGCCTATGCTGTACAGTTTAGGGATGATTGACAAACACGAGCCGGTAGAACATATTTACGAAGGCTACCAGTATGCGGGCATAAGTATGCGCTGTTTTAAGATTGGGGCATAAATACTGCCAGCTTATTTGATAAAAATTTTATGATGTCTATTGAAGATAACGAACAAGGCAAGCAAACAGCCCTTAAAGGGGATGCGTTATTATTAAATTATCTGGTGCGCCAGCCAATTACAACCCAGTCAAAGCCACCTGTAATGATACTGCTACATGGCGTGGGTGGCAATGAGAAAAACCTTTTTCAATACGCGGCCATGCTTCCGCCGGAATATTTGGTAATAGCGGCAAGGGCGCCTTATGTGCTGGGTGCCGACAGTTATGGCTGGTTTCATGTAAGTTTTGCAACCGGAAAGCCCGTTATTGAAGCCGAAGAAGCTGAAAAAAGCCGCATTATCCTACGGCAATTTATTAGCCAAATAATTGAATATTACAATGCAGACAGCACCAGCGTTTACTTGGCTGGCTTTAGCCAGGGTGCCATTATGTGTTACAGCATGGCCCTTATACACCCCGGCAGAATAAAAGGCATCGCTGCATTAAGCGGGCGCGTGTTGCCCGAAATTAAACCGTTGGTAAAAGCCTCAGACACGTTGTCTAAGTTGCGTGTGTTAATATCCCATGGGGTGAATGATACTAAGTTGCCTGTGCACTACGCCCGTGATGCCAAGGAATACATAGAATTATTACACATCCACCTAACCTATGTAGAGTGGCCAGATACCGGGCATTTAGTGAACCAAGCGATAGTGGAGAGGTTGGTGGCGTGGATGAGGGGGTAAGCTGATGCTAGTTTTGTTTTTCAGCCAAATAACACTCCTAACAAGGCCTCGGCCCATTTTTTGGCCCTGAGGGCAAAAGAAATATTTTCGATTTTTAGATGTATAAAACAGCGGAAATGGCACCGTTGGTGACTGCATCAATCCTCACAATCCCAAAAATCTCCCCAAATCTTGGTTAACTTTGTAACATGCGTTTCCAATTACAATCACATTACCAGCCCAGCGGCGACCAGCCGACGGCCATAGCGCAGCTGACCGAAGGCGTTGAAAATGGCGAGCGTTACCAAACCTTGCTGGGTGTTACCGGCAGCGGTAAAACATTTACCATGGCCAATGTAATACAAAACGTACAGCGGCCCACATTGGTGCTTACCCACAACAAAACGCTGGTGGCGCAGCTGTATGGGGAGTTTAAACAGTTTTTTCCTGACAATGCGGTGGGCTATTTTGTAAGCTATTACGATTATTACCAGCCGGAAGCCTATATGCCGGTGAGCGACACATACATTGAAAAAGACCTAAGCATTAACGAGGAACTTGACAAGCTGCGCCTACAGGCCACGGCGGAATTGCTGAGCGGCAGGCGGGATATTATTGTAGTGGCTAGCGTTAGCTGCATTTATGGTATAGGCAACCCCACGGAGTTTGCCAATGGCGTGGTGCGTATTGAAAAAGGGCAGATGATTGCCCGCCAAGGCTTTTTGCATGCCTTGGTAGATGGCTTGTATAACCGAACCCAGGTTGAATTTAAGCGGGGCACTTTTCGCGTAAAGGGCGACACCGTTGACATTAACCTGCCTTATGTGGATTATGGCTACCGCATTACTTTTTTTGGGGATGAGATAGAGGAGATTGAAACCATTGATGTGCAAACCAATAAGCGTATTGCCACGGTGGATAACGCCGCCATTTTTCCGGCCAATTTGTACATAGCACCCAAAGACAGGATGCAGGAGATTTTATACAACATTCAGGATGAAATGCGGCTGCAGAATGAATATTTTAAAGAAGTAGGCAAGCTGATTGAAGCACAGCGGCTGAAGGAACGGGTGGAATATGATATTGAAATGATACGGGAGCTGGGCTTTTGCAACGGTATTGAAAACTATTCACGCTTTTTTGACCGCCGGGAGCCGGGAACCCGGCCTTTTTGCCTGCTGGATTATTTTCCCAAGGACTTTTTATGCGTGATTGATGAAAGCCACCAAACCATACCGCAAATTGCCGGGATGTACGGCGGCGACCGCAGCCGCAAGCTGGTGCTGGTTGACTATGGCTTTAGGCTGCCCAGTGCCTTGGATAACCGGCCGCTAAACTTTCACGAGTTTGAAAACCTTACCGGACAAACCGTTTTTGTAAGTGCCACCCCCGGCGATTATGAGTTGGAAAAATCAGGCGGTATTGTGGTGGAACAGGTGGTTAGGCCCACCGGGCTGTTGGAGCCGCCCATTGAAATACGGCCCTCCATCAACCAAATTGATGACCTGCTGGATGAAATTGACAAGCGCGTAACCAAAGGCGACCGCGTGCTGGTAACCACCCTTACCAAACGCATGGCCGAGGAGATGGACAAATACCTGCAACGCATCAACATAAAAAGCAAGTACATACACAGCGATGTGGATACTTTGGAGCGGATTGAAATACTGCGCCAGTTGCGGTTGGGCGATATTGATGTGTTGGTGGGCGTAAACCTGTTGCGGGAAGGGCTTGATTTGCCGGAAGTTTCGCTGGTGGCTATATTGGATGCTGACAAGGAGGGCTTTTTGCGCAATGAACGGTCACTTACGCAAACGGCCGGCCGTGCTGCCCGTAATGTGGATGGTTTGGTGATATTTTATGCCGACAAGATGACCGAGAGTATGCAACGTACCATTGACGAAACCGACCGACGCCGCGAAAAACAGATAGCCTACAACATATTGCATGGCATTACACCAAAAACTGTAAAGAAGAGCATAGAGCAGATAATGAAGCAAACCAGCGTGTTGGATATTAAAGGCTTTGACGAAACCAAACCCTACGCCATACAAGCTGATGAGGATTTGGTTAACGTGGCCGCAGAGGAGGGTGTGGTATACAAAACCATACCCCAAATGGAAAAGCAAATAGCCAAAACCAAAAAAGACATGGAAAAAGCCGCCCGCGACCTTGATTTTATGGAGGCCGCCCGCCTGCGTGACGAAATGTTTAGGCTGCAGAAGGAGTTGGAGGGGATGAAGTGAGGCCGTGAATCGTGAAACGTCAATCGTAAAAAAAAGCGATTGACGGAATCCGTTAAGTTACCCCACTCCTTTAGGCCAAATGAGTATTCAATCGCCAACAAGTTTTCGACTGAAGCCCCCCTATCCCCAAATCCGCGCCACCAGTTTTTGGGCGTTGGTTTCGTTGCCGAACAGTTGGTGTAATATGTGCGCCCGGCCCGCCATTTCGCTGGTTGA
>Ga0007810_1000141_pt1 | contig 21428 bp, 21 predicted proteins | sample CryBogCBE15Jun09_FD_71193 | JGI IMG/M metagenome (GOLD analysis project Ga0007810, IMG submission 71193) | Freshwater microbial communities from Crystal Bog, Wisconsin, USA - CBE15Jun09 | ecosystem: Environmental > Aquatic > Freshwater > Lake | place: Crystal Bog, Wisconsin, USA | collected...
TGTGCATAAATGGGGGTTCCATCCAGCGTTATAAACCGTATCGGGTTGGTATGCCTGTTTTGGTCCTCCGTCATCCTATAAAAATGCTTCGCAATGCGTGCATCCGCATACCCTTTTGCATGCAATTGCCGGTTAATCGTTTGCTGGCCAACAAACTCGTACATCCGGTTATAGGCATCATTGTCGCTCACCAAAAAAGCCTTCCGTATAAATTGCGCAATGGAAGGCAGCCCTGTTTCAGCAGTGCTGTCTTTGTACTCCGGTTTAAGCGGGTTATAGCCACTGTCAAATTGCATGGCTGTAAACTTATCTACCCCGGCAATTTGCATAGCATCGAGCTTCTCTAGCGAAAGTAAAGCCAACGGCAGTTTAACTGTTGAAGCGGGGTTAAAATACAACAAAGAATCAACATTGTAGTGGTAGTTGGTAAAACTAGGCTTGTTGTTTTTATCCCTGTTTATCTGGGTATATATTATTTGTGGGCGGTACTCATCCGGGTGTTGGAGAACTTGTTTCAGCACCGCGCTGTTGCTGCCAACCAATAACTCTTTTAGCATCACATCTGTTTTAGGCTGGGCTGCAACAAAGGCATAAAAAAAGCAACACAAAACGGAAAGCAGTATTTTTTTGTTGGGCATGCGCCAAGGTACAAAAACAACATTTTGCGGCAAAACATAAATATGCCTTTCCTCTGCGCTTTGGCGCCTTCCCGCGATAAAATCGACATGATGGGTTCACGCAAAGACGCCAAGAAGCTAAGAAACACAGCGATTGTGTGAACGCATCATTTTTCAATGGGCGAATTAACCCACCAATGGTTGCCGAATGCATCGGCAAAACCACAGCCACGGCCGTATTCCCTGTCGGCCAGTTCCTGCAACTGCACCGCGCCGTTGGCAAGTGCTTTCGCAAATATCGCATCCACGCCTTCCAAATACAAAAACACACTTCCGGGAAAAGCTTTGTACTCCGGTGTGGCATCGCAAAACATTATAACGGCCTGCTGTATTTGCAGTTCAGCATGCATAATAACGCCTTCTTCCCTAGGGGCTACAAAGCGCACCTCTGCATTAAAAACGGTTTTCATAAAATCAATAAAACGGTAGGCCCCCTCTACAACCAAGTAAGGCATAACCGGCAAATAGCCATCGGGTATTTTCATAACAATGTATTTAGTCGGAAAGATAAATTTGCGTGCTTTTAGCCAATAAAACAATTAAAATTGCTAAATAAATACATTTTTAAACTAATTTTGTTAGCATTATGCAACGTGCCGGTTCCGCTGATTTACCATTACACTACGGGGTTGTGCCGCCTTGGCTGGCAGAACGCATGGCCAAGTTGGGGCTGGCCGTAACAGAAGCGGTATTGGCTGAATACGGCACCAAAGCCATGTTGGAGCGTTTGAGCGACCCCTTCTGGTTTCAAAGCCTCGGGGCTGTGATGGGTATGGACTGGCACTCCAGCGGTATAACCACCTCCGTATTAGGTGCACTAAAAAGGGCAATAAACCCACATGCCAAGGCGCTGGGCATATACATTTGTGGTGGTAAAGGCCGTTTCTCGAAAGAAACACCAGCAGAACTTAATCGTGTGGCCGAACAAACCGGGTTGGATGGCAACCACCTAGTACGGTGTAGCAAGCTGAGTGCCAAAGTGGATAACACGGCTGTACAAGACGGCTTTCAATTGTACACACACAACTTTATAGTAAGCAATGCCGGGGATTGGACAGTGATACAGCAGGGCATGAGCGATGTCAGCGGCATGGCGAGGCGTTACCACTGGCACAGTGGCAGCCTATACAATTTTGTAGAAGAGCCCCATACCGCCGTTTGCGGTGCCAACAAAGGGCCTATACTAAATGTTACCGCTGTTGAAGCCGCAGTAACACGCAACGCCATGCTCGCGATAACCAAAGAAAAGCCGGCATGGATGATACCCGAGTTACACCGTTTGGTGATGCCCCGCAGGCACGAACTGCAGGCCGAAGACGTTGACTTAAAAAGGTTGGGCAGCATTTTATGGGTGGCCCACGAACATAGCCTGGGCAGTTTTGAGGAATTGTTGTTGCTAAAAGGCGTTGGACCGAGAACTGTGCAATCCTTGGCATTGGTGAGCGAAGTAATACATGGCACGCCCAGCCGGTTTAAAGACCCCGCCCGCTTTGCATTTGCCCACGGCGGTAAGGATGGGCACCCTTTTCCGGTGCCGGTAAAAGTATATGACGAAACTATCAGCACCCTGCAACACGCTGTGCAAAAAGCCAAACTGGGGCAAACCGACAAACAGCAGGCCATAAAGGCCTTGCATACCTTAGCTGCCAAGGCAGAACACAATTTTATACCCAACGAGCGTTTTGAAGAATTGATTGAAAAAGAAAGGGCCGACTCTTGGAAATACGGTGGTAAAACAGTGTATGGCGATGCAAAGCCACCCAACAAAAGCGAAGGCTTACAACTGCGGCTTTTTTAAGCATAGTGCATTTCAATAACATGAAAATTTGTTTTACAAAGCAGTTATGCTCCTGCAAAAAGCAAACCGCCCCAGTAATGGGGCAGTTTTTACACCTATGATCAAAAACTAAACTTTCGGGGAAACACTCATTTTATTTTAAAACGCAACTACCAATTTGCACACACAATTTATAAAAATATTTTAACATCTTTAGCGTCGTTGTTACAAAAATTTATTTTGCCCTCCCGTTTTCCCCCCACCATTTGTTAAACCTTTTTAAAAACCAAGCTATAACCTGCTGATAGTACCCCAAAAGTTCATTTCTAAATAATTTTTGGCATACTTTTTTCGTTGTTCCCCCAAAATAATCAGCATGAAAAATATATTTATAATCGTGGCTTGTGTAACAATGTTCGCAAGTTGCGCACCCACTGCCCAATTAAAACAATTGCAAGCCGAAAACGCCACCCTACGTGTAGAAAAGGCAAAATATAACAGCCGTGTAATAGAGCTTGAAACAAATATTACCGATTTAAAAAGCAGTATTGCAAGCCTATCAAATAAAATAGCGTTGCTAAACCAAAACAATACATTGCTAACGCAAAAAACAGCAGAACAGCAAGCAAAGCTTACCCAAAACCAAGTAGTGCTGCAGGTGAGCCAAGAGCGGCTTGAGCGGTTGGAGAAATTGTTGGTCTTAGAAAGGGCCAAGGCAGACGATAGTAAAAACAGGTCGATGTCTACTAGTGGAGACAATGCTATCGCAAATTAACACACCCCATGTTACACAAATTGCCCACAATGCGCTAGGCTTTGTATTTGCCCAATGCTGCCCATAACGGGCAGTTTTTATTTTACGTGGCCCATACAGTCAGTAACGCCCATGCAACTATTCGGCCCTTTATATTCCCAACACCTGTTTGTGGCACAGTATTTAGGCTATATATAATAAATAACCATGAAGACATTTGTAACGCTACTAGCCGCTGCGGCATTGTTTGCCGGCTGTGTGCCAACCAGCCAACTAAAACAGTCGCAGGCCGAAGCTGCGGTTTTACGGGAGGAAAACAGAAAACTTACCGACACAAGCAATGACCTGCAAAACAATATTGCACAACTTAAAACAAATATCTCAGCCCTTAAAGAGCAAATTGAGACTTTGAACAGCCAAAACTCGGTGATGGGCAAGCAGGCCACCAACGACCAGAATAGGCTTAACCAAAGCCAAGGAAACTTGCAGGTGGAACAGGAAAGGTTATTGCGGCTGCAGAAGCTGCTGGCACAACAAAGGGCAAAAGCGGAAGCGTTGAAAAATAAGATGACGGATGCCCTTAACGGCTTTAACTCAAGCGACCTTGTGATAACCCAAAAAAACGGCAAGGTATATGTAACGCTTTCTGAAAACTTACTGTTTCCTTCCGGCAGTGCGCTGGTTACCAACAAAGGGGCTGAGGCATTGGCCAAACTGGCATCGGTGCTAAACGTAAACCCAGATATTACCATTAACGTAGAAGGCCATACAGACACCATACCCATACGAGGCCGTTACCAAGACAACTGGGACCTTAGCACATCACGTGCCGATGCAATAGTGCGCATACTGGTAAACAATTATAAAGTTGACCCAACAGGCGTCATAGCCTCTGGCCATAGCAAGTTTGACCCCATTGACACCAATACTACACCGGATGGCAGGGCTAGGAACAGGCGTATTGAAATCATCCTTTCGCCCAAGTTGGATGAAATGTACAAGCTGCTTTCTGCTTCTTAAGCCACTAACAACGGGTTGAGCGTTTGCCACAGACATTACTATTTGGCAGCCACACAATGCAAAACAACCCATACAACACCGTAGGATTTTACTATTTGTTGTTTGGGTTGTTTTATAGCCGCCTACCAAATACATCAATAAAAATACGCTCCCAACTCAACAAAATATATACCTAACCTATTGGTAGGCGAACGGTAAACTCGGCCCCATCGCCAGTGGTTGACACAACCGATATAGTACCACCGTGCGCAGTTACAATATCGTAACTCAAACTTAAGCCCAAACCCGTTCCTTGGCCGGTTGGCTTGGTTGTAAAAAACGGCTGGAATATTTTATTTACGATCGCTTGGGCGATACCTGCCCCATTGTCTTTTACGATAATGTTTGCAAAGTCGCCAATTTTTTTCGTGCTTATTGAAACCGTTGGCGTGTAGATTCCATCGGTATTGGCAGCAGCACGCCATTTTTCCTCCGCGGCATAAAAGGCATTGTTAAACAGGTTCAACAATACCCTGCCCATATCTTGTTGTATCAGGTTTACTTTGCCCAATTCAGGGTCAAATTCAGTAATTACACTTGCAATAAAGCTAATATGCTTTGACCTAAAGCCATGGTAGGCTACTTTTAAATATTCATCTACCAGCCCATTTAGGTACACAGGCTCTTTTTTACCGCCGGTTTTGCGGCTGTGTTCAAGCATGCCTTTAACAATGGCATCGGCGCGCTTGCCGTGATGGTTAATTTTGCCAAGGTTAAAGGCCACATCTTCAGCAAGGGCTTTTATCTCATCTTTGTTGCCAAGCTCAATTTCTTCCAACATCTCCTCCATCAACTCCTTACTCACCTCAGCAAAGTTATTTACAAAATTTAGGGGGTTTTGTATCTCATGGGCTATACCTGCGGTTAACTCGCCCAAAGAGGCCATTTTTTCAGACTGTATCAATTGTTTTTGCGTAGCCTGCAAATCGTCTATTGCTTTTTCTAGTTGGTCGCGTTGGGCAGTAAGTTCCTCTTTTTGCGCCTGCACTTCGGCCGTACGCAGGGCTATTTTTTGTTCCAGTAGCCGGTTTGCATCAATTAAACGCCTACCCCGCCAATAAACAAACAGCCAAAGGCCCACTATGGTTACCAACACATATAAGCAATACGCAGTGATTGACTGCCACCAAGGTGCTAAAACCGTAAACTTAAACTCTACCGGTTGGCCCCAAAGGCCATTGGAATTTTGGCTGCACACTTTAAAAATATAGTTACCCGGCGAGAGGTTTAGGTAATTCTCTGAAAAATTTTGGGAGGAAAAACTACTCCATTGCTTATCAACACCCAATAAAACGTAGGAGTATAAAACACCATCCTCCCGCCCAAGGTTGGCTTGCCCAAATTGAAATTGTATATAATTTTTATCGTATGGCAGCCGAAGATTAACGGGCAGGTTATAGGGGCCGTAAACACTGTCCCACCCGAAACCCTCCCCGGTATTAATGCCCGGTAGCCCCACCGGTATTTGGCCTTTAACATAAAAGGTATCAGCCCCAAAAATGGTGTCTTTTGTGTTTTGCAGGGGCCTTTGTACAAAATACTTGGGCGTGTTTAAAATATTCAAGCCGGCAATTAGAGTATTGCAGCTGTCTTCCTCTGGCTTAATACTTTGTAAAATAGTAATACCGTTGTCGCCCCAAAGGTATTGCCCCTTTTTGGTGACGGTATTTGAGTTGGTAGTTACCCCTGATTTAACCAAGCCGCCAGACTGGGCCAATACCGTTACAGCCCACCGACCGCGCTTTGAGGCATCACCTGATGCGGGGGGCGTTATGATATTTACTTTGTTGTGGGTACCTGCAACTATACTACCATTGTACTCGTGCACTGATACCACTGCGTTATCGGCCATGCCCTCATTAGTACTAATATTTGTAATAGTGCCATCGTCCATATCTGCCATCAATAACCCCTTATCGGTTCCAATCCACATGCGCCCCCGGCCATCCTGCACCATTACTTTATCGCAGCTATCGGCAGCCCCGTCCCTATCAAAATTGGTAATAGTAGTTTTTTGCAGGTCAATTATATCGATGCCACCAAATAATGTTGCAACCCAAACCCGTCCTTTACTATCAAGTTTTATGTCGCTAATATGGCCGTCACTCAGCCCTTCCGCCACACCTAAATGAATAGTTACATTATTGGAGGGGTTGGTTATATAAACGCCGTTAGACAAACCCGACATCCATATGTTTTGCCTACTATCTTGGATCACAGCAACGATTGAATCGTTGGAAAACTGAACTGGCAGTGTTATTCTAGTTAAAGTATTTTGCTTTCGGTCAATAACATCTACTCCACCATAGCTGCAAACCCATATTTTGCCGCTTATTTCCGCTATGTTCTGCACCATCTCATCGCTTAGCCCCTCATGCCTGCTGATATGCCGTATTTCACCAAGCGCGGGGGTTAATAATGCTATCCCACTGTCAGTTGTACCGGCCCAAATACTGCCGGCCGAATCCTGCATTAATGTTGAAATATCTCCAATGCCTAACGGATGAAAAAGGCGGCCATCCTGCGCAATCATTGTCAAACCATGATCAGATGGCTGCGATGCCCATACCCTTTGTTTATTATCCTCCGCCAATGCAAAACCTAGGCTGTTATTGGTTATGGCAGATTTTGCGGGGTTCTTTATCAAATTGTTGTTGGGGTCGAGTATCGAAACACCCCAAACTGATGCAATCCAAACCATGCCGTTACTAGTAGACAACAGTAGTAAAACATCGGCTGCCTTGGGTAGCAACGGTGTGTTATAATAGCTAATAGTGCCGCTGCGTATATCCACGGCATTAAGCCCTTCCCCTGCGGCCAGCCAAAACTTGTTGCTGTTGTAGCCCGCAATAGCAGAAACACTATCGCTGGCCAAGCCTGCTGCCTTGCCTAAATACTTAATATTACCTGCTGAACAGTTAATAATATTGGTGCCTCCACCAAGTGTGGTAACCCATATGTTGTTTTTTGCATCAGCTGACAAATATTGGGTGTTTTCGTTGGACAGCCCGTTGGCTTTGCCAATACGTTGGTACCTATCCTCGCCGGGGGAAATAACATATACCCCCAGCCCGGTGGCATGCGAAACCCAAATACGCCCCTCCTTGTCGGTAACCATTTTAGAAAAACTGGAAGCTGGCACCTTGATGGCGGCGGAATACCGCAGCGTTGAGGCATGTATGTCAATAACACCAATACCCGCCTCTTGCAAAAACCATATTCTTCCTGCCTTGTCTTGGGTTATTTCAACAACATCTTTGGTAACTGATTTATACCAGCACAGGTATTCACCATCATACCGGTAAAGGCCATCGCTTGTGCCAATCCAAACAAGGCCATCGGCATCATTAAAGACCGCGAAAACCATTTTGCTTTTAAAACCAAGCAAATCGGACATATCAAAAGCATCCAATGTGGTATTGGCTTTCGCCACCAGTGGTGCTATTTTGGTTTTTATTGGTAACGGAAGTATCTCCGTTTTAAAACGCAACGGCTGCCAGGCCACATTTTGCAGGTTAAAGCTGGCAGACGGCAACTTATCGAAATTAAACCTGTTGGTGCTTGTTGGAGCTGTTAAAGGCTTAAAACCGGCTGTGTCGTAGTAACTATAAGGGAGCGATTCAATGTTTAGCGGTTGTGTACGGGTTTTTAATGCCCCCTTCGCTGCTTGGGAGAGGTGTAATTTTTTTTCGGGGCCCAGCAACAGCGGTTTTGCCACTGGTTGAGGATAGGCACCATCTTTTAACGGGAAAGGAATATCAGCGACATGGTTGTTGCATGATGCGGTAAAAAATACCGCAAAAAACAACGCTATTATATTGGGGCAAGCTTTACATGTATGGTACATCCTGCAAAATTTATACCTTTTTGCATGTAAAAGCAACACAAACAAACATCTATATTTTGGCAAGCCAGCCCGATGCTTGATGCTTATTAACTACTATTACTTTTTATTACAGGCAAACAGTGTATAAATATAGTAAACCTAGCAATAGTAAAATTATTTTGGCCTTTGGTAATCAAACAATTGCCCCAAAAATATGCAGAGCGTTGTAAAGGGTTAAAACAATGCAGAGATACAATTGCACAATGTAGTTAAAGGCTACCTAGCTTAAGCCTACATAAAGCCTAGCTCAAGCTTGGCCTCCTCGCTCATCATTGATTTATTCCAGGGTGGGTCGAAGGTGAGGTGTACATGCACATCCGATACGCCTTCAATCGCCCGAACTTTGTCTTCTACGGTAAAAAGAATGTCACCGGCCACGGGGCAAGCGGGTGCGGTTAACGTCATAGTAACGGTAACCTTGTTTTTATCGTCTATTGCAATACCATATACCAACCCGAGCTCAAAAATATTCACGGGTATCTCCGGGTCGTTCACGGTTCGCAGTGCCTCTTCTACCTTATCCTTCAATGCAGTGTTCTCCATGTTGCTTAATGTTGCAGGGATTGCGCCTGAAAGGCAACGGCGTACAATTTTATTTGCTTCAGCATACTCAACAGCCCGTTTGAGCGGGTGGGGGAAAGATGGTTGCGGAGGCCTATTTTATCAATAAAATAAACATCGGCGTCGGCAATTTCTTTGGGTGTGTGGCCAGACAAAACCCTTACAATCATGGCAACCAGCCCTTTGGTGATTAAGGCATCACTGTCTGCCAAAAAAAACATGCGCCCTTCTTTATATTCAGGGTGTAGCCACACTCGGCTTTGGCATCCACGTATAATGTTGTCGTCTGTTTTATACTGCTCATCGATCAATGGCAACTCTTTACCCAGTTGGATGATGAGTTCATATTTCTCCATCCAATCAGTAAAAAACGCAAATTCTTGCACCAGCTCATCTTGTAATTCGTTAATCGACATACCTTGTATATATTTCTACTTATTGGGTAACGGCTTTTTAACCTAACAACATCCTCGCTTTCTCTAAACCGGCCACCAGTTTGTCAATCTCTGCTTTTGTATTGTAAAACGCTAACGATGCCCGCACGGTTCCTGGAATGTTAAAAAAATCCATCACGGGCTGCGTACAATGGTGGCCTGTACGTACGGCTATGCCCTGCTTATCCAATATTTCACCTACATCAAACGGGTGAAACGCTTCGAGTAAAAAAGAGATAGAACCTACCCTGTTGCTGAGCGGCCCAACAATACGCAGCCCTTTTACGGCCTGCAATGCTTGCATGGCATATTGCAGCAATGCATCTTCCGCGTTAAAAACATTATCCCTGCCTAAGCCCTCCACATAGTCAATAGCAGCACCCAGGCCTATTGCCCCAGCTACGTCTGGCGTACCCGCCTCAAACTTGTAGGGCAATTCGTTGTAAGTTGTTTTTTTAAACGAAACGGTTTTTATCATTTCACCGCCGCCTTGGTAAGGGGGCAATATGTTTAACCACTCCTCCTTTCCGTATAAAATACCCAACCCGGTTGGCCCATATATTTTATGCCCAGAAAAGGCGAGAAAGTCGGCATCCAAGGCCTGTACGTCTATCGGCAAATGCACCACGGCTTGCGCGGCATCAACCAACACGGGTATATTTTTTGCATGTGCCTGGCGGATGATTTCGCCAACCGGGTTAATGGTACCCAGTGAGTTAGACACATACGTTACGGAAACAATTTTTACCCCATCTGTCAGTTTACGCTCAAAATCATCCATTAACAACTCGCCAAATTCATTCATGGCTATCACTTCCAAATTGGCGCCTTTATCTTCGCACACCATTTGCCAAGGCACTATGTTGCTGTGGTGTTCCATGGCTGAAATCAACACACTATCGCCCTGCTGTAGAAATTTTTTGGCAAAACTGGCAGCCACTAGGTTAATACCCTCGGTGGTGCCGCGGGTAAATATAATTTCTTCTGCTTTTTTGGCATTGATAAAGGAAGCCACTTTTTTACGCGCGCCCTCGTAGGCCTCAGTCGCCTCCTGGCTTAGTGAATGCACGCCCCTGTGCACGTTGCTGTTGTATAAGCGGTAATAATCTTCCAACGCATCTAAAACAGCTATGGGTTTTTGGCTGGTGGCGGCATTGTCAAAATATACTAAGGGCTTTCCATAAACAGTTCTGGTAAGCAACGGAAAATCGTTGCGTACCTTTTCTACATCAATCCCCTGCACCATCATTTCTGTCTCACTTTGATACATACAATATAATTTAATGGAATGCGAATTATACAACAACAGCCAGCAGTGTGGCACAAAGCTCGATTGCCAAAAAGCAGTGGGCAACTTTCTTTTGACTGTTAGTTAACCGCCCAAAAGTAAAATTGTTGCCAAAAACTACCTAAAACTAAAGATTGCACAACTTATTTAATTACCCCTATGCAAAAGCACCTGCTTACATAATATTGGGGCTGCTTAGTTAAACCACTGCTCTAGGTTGTGCATAATAAGTTTTTCAACATGTTCACGTACAGGTGCCAGTTTAAACTTACTTACCACGTCAAAGGCAAACGCTTGCACTAGCAGCCCTCGTGCTGATGCCTCGGATATACCACGGGATTGTAAATAAAACAATGCTTCTTTGCTAAACTGGCCTATGGTTGAGCCGTGGCTGCATTTAACATCATCAGCAAATATCTCCAGTTGGGGCTTTGAGTCCACAACGGCCTTGTCGCTCAATAGTAAGTTATTGTTTTGCTGAAAAGCATTTGTTTTCTGTGCCTCTTGCCGTACAAACACTTTGCCGTTAAACACGGCTTTGGCATTGCCAGACAACACGCCTTTGTAGTGTTCGTTACTAAAGCAATTGGGCTTTCTGTGGTCTACGGCAGTATGGTTGTCAATCAACTGCTGGCCAGCACCTAAATAAAGGCCAAACAAATGCGTTTCTGTGTTGCTGTCAACCAAGTTTACATTCAGGTTGTTGCGAACCAAATCTGCACCGGGCAGCGTGGCCGTGTAATTATTGTACAGGCTATGCTTTTTTTGCGTTATCTCGGTATGGTTAACCATACGGGTATTAAGCTGGCCACTTTGCAACACGTAATGGTTTACCTGGGCGTTTTCTTCCACATATACCTCTGTAACACTGTTTAGCCAAACAACTGACTCCTCGTGTATGTTGGCAAAGGTTTCAACAATGTTTACCACAGCGTTTTTATGTGCCACCACCAAATGCCTGGGCTGCAAAAAAATACCATTTGCCGAGCAATTGAGGTGTATGATGTGCAAAGGCTTGTCAACGATGCCATTGGCCTTTACTTCTATAAAAAGGCCGTCTTTAAAAAGTGCGGAGTTCAACGCCGCCAAGCTGTTGCGCTGTATGTTTATTTCCTTGCCCAAGTACGGTACATAATCGGGTGTGTCTATGGCACTGCCCACGGATTGTATTGACACCGTACCATCACCATGGAAAGAAGAAAGGCTCACGTTCAATTCACCGTTGATCAACACCAAAATATGGGCATCAAGACCCTCCATTAAATATTCGCTCACCTTGGCGGGCGACACCTCATTGTAATCGTGAGCCAGCACCTCAGTTTGCAAATCTTCTTTTAGATACGCTGCCAAGTTGGTGTATTTCCAATCTTCATTTTTTATGGAAGGGAACCCCTGATCGACAAACTGCGCAAAACTTTTTTCGCGCAACGCGTACAAGGCATCCTTAGCCTCTTCGGGCGAAAACCGATTGTGCTTAAAGTCTGCCGACAATTTATTGTATAATGTAGATGCTATTTGTGTTGCCATTACGCCAGCCCGTTAAGGGCATTTAAAATTTAAAAACTGCTCAGATTTTCTTTTAACCACTACCACGGCAGCCTTTATAACTGTGCCTGCAAAGCCACTTCTTCCTTAAGCCAGTCATAGCCACGCTCTTCTAGTTCCAACGCCAGTTCTTTGGTACCAGAGCGTATAATACGCCCGTCGTACAACACATGTACAAAATCGGGCACTATATAGTCCAATAAACGTTGGTAGTGAGTGATGAGGATAAAAGCATTGTTGGCAGACCGCAACTTATTTACACCGTTTGAGACGATGCGCAGGGCATCTATGTCCAAACCAGAGTCAGTTTCATCCAAGATGGATAGCTTTGGCTCCAGCATGGCCAGTTGAAAAATTTCGTTCCTCTTTTTCTCCCCGCCAGAGAACCCCTCGTTTAACGAGCGGTTGGTAAACTGTGCATCAAATTCCACCAGTTTTTGGCGTTCCCTGGTAAGGGCCAGAAACGAACGTGCGTCCAGCGGTTGCAGGCCCTTGTAAGCCCTTATTTCGTTTAAAGCGGTTTTTAAGAAGTTAATATTCGAAACACCGGGTATTTCAACGGGATACTGGAATGCCAGAAACAAGCCTTCCCTAGCCCTGTCTTCGGGCGACAAATCCAACAAATCTTTGTCATCCAGCAACGCGCTGCCGGCTGTTACTTCAAAATTTTGCCTACCGGCCAATACCGAGGCGAGGGAACTTTTACCAGACCCGTTAGGCCCCATTATTGCATGCACTTCGCCGGCGTTAACCTGTAGGTTTATGCCCTTAAGAATCTTTTTGTCTTCAACCTGTGCATGTAAATTTTTAATCGTAAGCATATTCTAGTTTATAGTTACCGGTTTCAGGTTACCGGGTTCCGGTGCCGGTGTAATATCGTTAACCTATTTATCAGTTTTCTTTTGTAGCCAATTCTTGCGGTATACAACTTATACCTTGAACCCTGCAATTTGCTTCTACCCCACACTGCCTTCCAAGGTAATGCCCAGTAATTTTTGTGCTTCCACCGCAAACTCCATCGGCAGTTGGTTAAGTACCTCCCGGGCGTAACCGTTTACAATAAGCGCAACTGCTTTTTCAGTATTGATGCCGCGTTGGTTTAGGTAAAATATCTGGTCCTCCCCAATTTTTGACGTGGTTGCCTCATGCTCTATCGTAGCCGTGGTGTTCTTTGATTCAATATATGGAAAAGTATGCGCACCGCACTGGTCGCCTATCAGCAATGAGTCGCATTGTGTAAAATTCCGTGCATTGGCCGCATTGGCACCCACCTGCACCAAGCCGCGGTAGCTATTTTGCCCATTGCCGGCCGAAATGCCTTTGGATATGATGCGGCTTTTTGTGTTGGCCCCTATATGGTACATCTTGGTACCTGTGTCGGCTACCTGCTTGTTTTTGGTAACGGCTACCGAGTAAAACTCACCCTCGGAATTATCACCCTGCAATATTACGCTGGGGTACTTCCAAGTAATGGCACTGCCGGTCTCCACCTGTGTCCAAGATATTTTAGCGTTAGCGCCTTTGCAGATACCCCTTTTGGTTACAAAATTGTAAATACCACCCTTGCCCTCTTTGTCGCCGGGGTACCAGTTTTGTACGGTTGAGTATTTAATTTCTGCATTTTCCATGGCAATCAACTCCACCACTGCGGCGTGCAATTGGCTTTCGTCGCGGCGGGGTGCGGTGCAACCTTCCAAGTAACTAACATACGAACCCTCATCGGCTATTATCAGCGTACGCTCAAACTGGCCGGTGTTCTCGCTGTTTATCCTGAAATAGGTGGAGAGTTCCATGGGGCAGCGCACACCCTTGGGGATATACACAAACGAGCCGTCAGAAAAAGCTGCGGCGTTAAGTGAGGCAAAAATATTATCCGAGTGTGGCACCACGGAACCGGCATATTTCTGCACCAGTTCTGGGTGTTCCTGCACGGCCTCGCTAAAGGAGCAGAAGATAATACCCAGTTCCTTAAGCTTGCCTTTGTAGGTGGTAGCTACCGATACGCTGTCAAAAACGGCGTCCACCGCCACACCGGCCAATGTTTTTTGTTCATTCAGCGGTATACCCAATTTCTCAAAGGTTGCCAGCAATTCGGGGTCTATTTCATCCAGGCTGTTGTACTTTTTCCTAGCTTTTGGTGCCGCGTAGTAGGAGATTTTTTGAAAATCAATTTCCGGCATCTCAAAATTTTGCCAGGTGGGCATGGATTGCTTTAAAAAAGCTTTGTAAGCCTTTAAGCGCCATTCCAACAACCACTGGGGTTCATTTTTCTTAGCCGATATATAGTATATGGTATCTTCGGTAAGGCCAACTGGGGCCATATCCATTTCAATATCGGTAACAAACCCAAACTCGTAGTCTTTTTCCGTTATGTCGGCTAATATGTCGGTACTGCTTGCCATTATATCTGTTGATAGGCCTAAGGCCGTCGTGGCCAATGGCTTTTAGTTAAACGCTTGAATAAAGAGTTACATTAAAATAATCGCACACTTAAAAAACATAAAAAACACAAAAACGTTTAATATGCTGTTACACTGCAAAACTTTCGCCACAGCTGCAAGTGCGCGATGCGTTGGGGTTGTTAAACACCAAGCCCTTGCCGTTTAAACCGCCCGAGTAATCAAGCTCGGTACCGTACAAATATAGCAGGCTCTTCATGTCAACAACCACTTTTACGCCTTTGTCCTCAAATACTTGGTCATCCGCTTTTTGAGCGGTGTCAAATTTTAGCTGGTACTCCAAGCCCGAACAGCCGCCGCCTTTAACACCAACCCTCAAAAATGCAGCGTCAGGCTCCTGCTGCTCATCCCTCAAATGGGCAATATACGTTTTAGCCCTGTCAGAAACAGTAATCATAGTAAATGCCTTTTAAATTAAAACCTCAGAAAAAATACTGAAACTTTTTGCAAAATTACTGATTATAAATTATTGATGCAGTGTAGCCTTACCGGCCTATTTGCTAAATGCGGAACAAATTTCATGGGCGCCCATCAGTTTACCGCATAAAGTTGCATAGCCGGTGCCTATTGGGCAACGCAAGGCCAATGTTCTTCATCCCTATTACCTACCATCCATCAAACCTGCCAACCGCTCTAATTTAAAACAATGTACTATGCAAAACATAGTACTTACTTTTACGCTGTAATAAACAATAACCAGTATTAAAATATACAGGAGGCATTTATGAAAAAGATAATACTTGAAATAATGCTCGCACTAACACTCCAAGCTGCAGCATTACACACATTTTTTAACAACATATTCGGTGCGGAAAAAAACACCAATAAAGAAATAAGCTTTACAATTACCCGCGACACCAATTACAACCAAAAGGTGTACGACATGGCCACCGCCAGCGTACGGGTGGTTATTTTTAAGGTAAGCAACCACAAGCAAACCATATTGTGGAGCAAAGTATACGGCAACATGCTGCTGAAAAATTTTCCTGTTAACGGCCAGGGCATGGGTGAAACAGTTACCATCCGCAATATTTCAGACCGCAAGGAGAAGCTTTTTGTAACCTATATGGTTACGTATAACAACAAGGGCAGCGTGATGGAATTGCAAAACGGCACCACCGTTTCAAAAGGGGTAACACAAAACAAGGTAGAGATTAATATTTAGTCATCGCTTCACACCACCCCAACAGCAACAACCCGCAGACCACTTGCGGACAATTGGCTGTAAAATGCGGCAGAGAAACAACTTTAGCTTGCGCATTATGCGCAGGCTTTTTTTTTATACAGCAAACCCGCAATATCTTATCAACTGTAACGGTCATTCCGCCAGGGGTATGCCGTGTTGCTGTACCCCCTGCGCTCCCAAAAGCCCAGTTTGTTGTGCGGCAAAAACTCAATTCGACTAATCCATTTGCTGCCTTTCCAGGCATACAACTGTGGCGTTATCATCCTGGCGGGGCCGCCATGTTCCTTGGGCAGGGGCTTACCATCCACCGTGTGGGCAATCAATACATCGGGCTTCAAAGCCTCCTCCAACGACACATTAGTGGTATAATCATCGTATCCGTAACATAAAATATGTGTGGCCGTTTCTTTGGGGTGTACGAGAACAGCTAGGTCAAGCAGGCGTACGCCTTTCCACTGCATGTCAAGTTTGCTCCAGGTGGTAACACAATGAAAATCGGAGGTGTCCTCTGTCTGCGGCAGGGCCATAAACGCCTGCCAGTCAAGCGTTGTGGGGTTTTCAACCTCCCCGTCAACCACCAGCCGCCAGTCAGCCAATAAAATATCTGGTTCCACACCCAGGTCTAGCACCGGCCATTTAGTGGTAAGCACCTGCCCCACGGGTACCCTGGGCATGCCATGGCGGTTGGGTTTACCCTTACCCATGGGCTTTTCATCCGCCATGGAGGGCGTTTGCTTCATTTTTTGCTCAAAGCGGGCTTTCAGCTTCATGCGGGCTTCTACTACGCGGACGAGTTTATCGGGGTTTTCCATGGCATAAAAATAGCTGTTTAAGATGGTATTAAAAAACACGACACCGCGCTTACACCTAGGCACGGCCGCCCAATAAAACGATAAAAACTTCCACGCTTTACCCATACGCTGTGCCGTTGGCAGGCCGTAAATGGATAAGCGGCAAAATAGCTTTACTATATACATCGTATTGCTATGTATATTGCTTTACTTTGCACTATGAACATGATTTTTGTTGACAAATGGAAATCGCAGGTAAAAAAAGGGGTGCTGGAATACATCATCCTAATACTGCTGCACGAAACCGAACTATACGGCTACGAGCTGTTAGACAAACTAAAAGAGACCACCGGCTATGACGTTGCTGAAGGCACCATTTACCCCCTGCTGAACAGGCTGAAGGATGAACAACTAATTACCTCGTATTGGAAGGAGATGGACAGCGGCGTGCCCCGCAAATATTATAAAATGACAGAAGAAGGGATAGCCATTCTGGCCCACATGCAGGCTTACTGGCTTGAGCTAAACAACAATATACTTTCACTTAACAAAAAACCACAATGAAGCTGCATAGCGAAAATGCCAACAAAATATTGGCCCTTTACTACAAAAGGGTATACCAAATAATTAAGCCCCTGGCCGAAGCAGACAGGCAGGAGATTACCATGGAACTTACCAGCCACATTTATGAAAGCATGGCCCGCAACCCGCAGGGCGACGAGGTAACAACCCTGCTGTATGCCCTTGAAAAACTTGGCGAGCCTGACACTTTTTTATACGATGTGGTGGCCGAGCGTAAACTACACCAAGCACGCAAAACATTTAACCCAATACACCTGGCATCTGCGTTGGCACTTAATATTGGCAGAGGCTTTGCAAAAAGCCTCCTATTTTTTGTGGTAGGCGTCGTGTATATCGTAAGTTTCGCGTGCGGTGGCGTGGCCGTGCTGAAGCCCATCTTCCCCAACAAAATAGGGTTATACACCAACAGCAACGGCCTATTTGCCGCCGGGTGGATAACCAATATTGCGCCCGGTACCACTGAATGGCTGGGTTTGTGGTTTAGCCCGGTATTTATTATATTAGCGGTACTGCTGTATGTAATAAATACACTTCTTTTGAAACTAATACCTACAACAAAAACAACAATATGAGAAAAATTACACTGGCAATCGTTTGCATTGCCCTGGCGATGGGCGCCGAAGCCCAAAAGCCAAAACAAACCACCGACAAACGCTTTGACGGGCTTGACTCCGCCTTTGCCCGCGTTTTAAAGGAATGGCATGCCGCCGGCTTTGCCGTTGCTGTGGTGGAGAAAAACAAAGTGGTATATGCCAAAGGGTTTGGCTACCGCGACTTGGAAAACAAAAAGCCCGTAACCCCCAACACGCTGTTTGCGATTGGCAGTTGCACCAAAGCCTTTACGGCATCGCTGCTGGGTATGCTGCGCGACAAGGGCCAGGTTGAGTTTGACAAGCCGGTGCGCAACTACCTGCCCGACCTTAAGTTTTACAACAATACCATGAACGACAATATATTGCTGAAAGACTTAATGTGCCACCGCACCGGCCTGCCAAGACACGATGCCTCATGGTATTATTTTGCCACCAATTCCCGGGACACGTTGTTGAAACGCATAGAGTTTATGGAACCCACGTACGCGGTACGCGAAAAATGGCAATACAATAATTTTATGTTCTTGTTGCAGGGCGTGGTGGCGGAAAAACTCACCGGCAACAGTTGGGAGCAAAACGTACAGGATAAAATATTCACCCCACTGGGCATGGCGCGCAGCAATTTTTCCGTAGACTCGATGGCGGCCAGCAGCGATGCATCCCTTGGTTACGGCGTTAAAAACGACAGCATTATTAAAAAGCTGGATTACTACAACATAGCTGCCATGGGGCCTGCCGGTGCCATCAACAGCAGCGTTACCGAGATGGCCAACTGGGTAACCGCCTGGATTAATGGCGGCAAATTTAACGGCAACCAAATAATACCAGCCACATATGTGCCGGAGGCGCTGGGCAGCCAGATGGTTATTGATGGCAGCCTGCCCGACAGACTTATGCCCGATGTACACTTTGCCAACTATGGTTATGGCTGGTTTATTGCCTCTTACAAAGGGCATTACAGGGCCGAACATGGCGGCAATATTGACGGTTTTTCGGCCAGTACCTGCATTTTTCCCACAGACAGTATTGGCATCATTGTATTAACCAACCAAAATGGGTCACCCGTGCCGTCGGTGGTGCGCAACCTTTTAGCCGACCGAATGCTGGGACTTAAGTATACTGACTGGCAAACCTACCAGCATGCCCGTGCTGACTCGGCTAAGGCCCAGGCCAAAAAGGCTGAGGCTACACCTGCGTCGAACCGAAAAACCAATACGCACCCCAGCCACGATTTGAAAGACTACGAGGGCATTTACAGCAACAAGGCCTATGGCAACATGGAAGTAGTGTATAAAAACGATTCACTGTTTGTACAATTGCCGCTTAAAACTTGGTGGTTAAGGCATTACCATTACGACTATTTTGACATTTTTGAAAAAGACCCTAAAGAAGGCATAGACACCAGTGAGCATGGCAACCCCTTGCAATTTAACACCGGCGCAAACGGGGAGATAGAGAGCATTTCGATGGAACTGGAAGGCGGCTTGAAGCCCATGCTATTTGACCGGGCATTGAAGCCAAAAGAAGTTACCAAAGACAGCCTACAAAAATATGTGGGCACCTACGAGTTGAGCGGCGTACCTATAAAAATTTACATTAAAAATGAAAAAACGCTGTACATGTTTGTTGAAGGCCAACCAGAATATGAACTGGTGCCGACAGACAAAAACAAATTTGCCCTTAAAATTGCAAAAGGCTACAGCGTACAGTTTAACACGAATGATAAGGGCGAAGTAACCGAGCTACTGTCCATACAGCCAAACGGAACCTTTAAAGCGGTTAGGAAGAAATAACCGTAACGCATTGCATATGCATTAGCCAATGGCTTGATATTATGGAATAATGTTGATGCCGCCCATTTAAATCGCACCCTGCATTGGATGTCGGTTTAAATGGGGCGGCATTATTTTTTTAAACCAAACGACATTGTAATGGGCCAGTTATCCAATTTGTTTAAAAGACTAATACGTTTAGAGAAACTGGTAACATTTGATGACGAAACCCCACAGTAATAGTAACGCAAAATCGAATTAGCCGTATTCGCCCTTCAATAGTTTTTTACAAAACTATCCCCCTACCTTTACCAAGATGCGGCTAATTTGGCCGTACAATTGCGCTTAACCGGCATACTTGACAAACACCTTTGATACACTTATCAACTCCTTTATGGAGGATAAAGTTGGCCTGGCAAACAATTTTTTGAACCCCACGCTGGCAGGGCACTTGAAACAAAACTTACTGGCATTACATAGTGAGAAAATGCTTGTTCAAGCAGGCACCGGAAACGATACTGTTGTTGTACAAGACAAATTGTTTAGGAGCGATAAAATTTATTGGCTTGACCGAAACAACAACAACCTGTATGAAAATAGTTTTTTTGACTTGATAGACAGCTTTGTGGCCTATTTAAACAGCACCTGTTACACCGGTATAACTGGATATGAGTTTCATTATGCCTTATACGAACCGGGTACCTTTTACAAAAAACATATTGACCAGTTTAATAACAACAGCAGCAGAAAGTATTCCATGATTATGTACCTAAACGAAGGCTGGCAACAAACCGACGGAGGAGAATTATGCCTGTACCATGCCGGCAGCCAACAAACCATTGCGCCAGAAAACGGCAGAAGCGTTTTCTTTAACAGCAGGGAACTAGCGCATGAAGTGTTGTTGGCTAATAAACAGCGGATGAGTATTACGGGGTGGTTGAAGGGGTAGGTGTTTGGCGATTCAAACAGCTGCATGTTCTTCAATCTTGGCCTGCTATCCTATAAGTCATTAATTTCAACTCCTTGTAATCAAAATCCTTTGTGTTTTCGATAAGCAGTGGCAGCTTATTGGCAATTGCTGTTGCTGCAATTAAAAAGTCTTTGCTTTGCTTTTTGCCCACCCTATACCGCATGGCAAGGTTGTTGGCAAGTTGAACAGCTTTAGCATCAAACTCTAAAACTGGGTATTTTTTTAAAACCTTCTTACCGAAGGTTTAGAATCAACGCTAGCACCAGCCAATAGTTCAATATAATTCACCCGGGTTATACAATATTCGGTTATTCCTTTGGCATCCATTATGGAAACCATTCGATTATATTGGGTACTCATGTGTATGAGAACCGTGCTGTCGATAATTACCCTCATTGGTTAAGATAACTGAAGTCTAAATTATATTTTTTGATAATCTCAATAGAATCCAGCATTGCTTCCCTTGAACCTGGCACGGATTTTTTCCGCTTTGCTTTTTTCTCAGCCTTTTTAACGGGCTTTCCATTTGATTGCACTTTCGTTTGCTGCATATCCATTAATTTTAAGATGCTCGATGAAGGTATTAAAAATTTAGCCATAGCAAAATTCATACCCCTATAAAGATTTACTAGTAACTCCCCTTGCCAAAACAAACAAGTCACAGCGCTATACCCATCCAACCAACATAAAAGGGCTGCGTTCCTTTCGAAACGCAGCCCTTTTTATTCAATTTGAGAACTTGTAAACGTGTAAAACTTGCGATTACAGCGCCCCTATTTTCCACCAAACTGTGCGCCAACCAAAGCCACTAAGCCAGCTTCACCAACCTTGCGTTTGGCTACTACATACACTGCATGCATGGCACCATCAGTAACTGGGGTAAGCGCAACATGCACTGGGCCACCCTGCGCCTTCTTATCTGTGGGCGCTGCCAATGAGCCTGTGCCGAGCAACTTGCCGGTCTCACTGTCTAGGCGTATTTCAAAGTCAAAGCCTATTTTTGGCGGCACTTGCCATGCTGCCATCAGGTTAATGGAACCAACACCAGTTAAATCAATGCCTTCTAACGCAAACCAACCTTGTTTCGCAGGCGC
>Ga0007810_1000142_pt1 | contig 21225 bp, 18 predicted proteins | sample CryBogCBE15Jun09_FD_71193 | JGI IMG/M metagenome (GOLD analysis project Ga0007810, IMG submission 71193) | Freshwater microbial communities from Crystal Bog, Wisconsin, USA - CBE15Jun09 | ecosystem: Environmental > Aquatic > Freshwater > Lake | place: Crystal Bog, Wisconsin, USA | collected...
TTCTCATGGGGTCAAATGGATAGCGTATATGTTGCTAATGCTAACAACTCAGTTGTTAACGTTCCAACATTGCTAAACAATGATTCTTCTGTTAACAGCACACCAGATACTCCAGCAGCAACATTGAATATGGCTGCAGGTGCTCTTGGTGACGCACCAGTAGAGCGTGTACTTATCGCAGTTGGACAAGCTCCAGCTCAAATCGGTACATCAGCAGCTTTCAATGATCCAGCAGCAACAGGTTCAACACCAGTTGTATCAGTTGGAACAGGTTCAGTAACTACTGTTGCTCGTAACAAGGAGCGTGTATACGTTGCTCGTCGTGTTGTTTCTATTGATACAACAATGCATGCACTCAAGCGTGATGCAGCAACTGTGTTCCCAGTGAATTTCCGTTGCTTGCCAGATTCAGATGCAAACTATGCAGGTGCAGAATACGGTGTTGTTATTGACCGTGTATACGGTACATTCTAAACAAAACCTAATATACAATTTAATATTGATTCAAGCCCCGTCAGAAATGGCGGGGCCTCTGAATTTGTTTATACCTAATATCTTGGTATAATTTAACTAACACAAAGGAGCTATAACTTGGCAACAACAGTATATGATGTAGTAGAAATTGAATTGTCAGACGGGTCAAACTTGACTCTAAGACCTCTTCCAATTAAGCAACTAAAGAAGTTTATGGAAGTTATTCGTTCAATTGACGTTAAAGAAGATGCAACCGAAGATGACGCTATGGACGTATTTATTCAGGCAGCTATGATTTGTCTTGAAACATTCAAGCCAGAGCTTTCCAAAGATATAGATAAGTTTGAAAGCGTTGTTGAAGTTCCTACTATGATGAAGATTCTAGAAGTTTGCGGTGGTCTAAAGCTAACAGACCCAAACCTTCTGGGAGCGGCACTAGTTGGGACGAACTAGACCTACGCTCCTTGGAGTCCGAAGTATTTCTAACTGGTCATTGGAAAAACTTTGACGAATTAGAAAGTAATCTTTCTCTTGATGAATTGATGGCAATCATTGAGATTATCAGGAAAAAAGATAACGATGACAAAAGATTTTTAGCAGCAATAAATGGCGTAGATCTTGATGCTGAAGAAGAAGTCAGCGATGTATCAGATCTTATGAATTTAAAGGTTGCTAGAGACGAAGGTTTTGGAGTAAACGAAGGCTTAGGCTTTATGCAAATGGGGGTGGATGAATAGTGGCAAGAGTAGAACTTAATATAGTTGCACTCGGAGATTTTACTTCCGTCAATACGCAAATAAAAGCTCTACAAGCCCAAATTGATCTACTTAATAAAAGTGTTGCGGGAGTAGGATTAGGTAATAACCTTACCAAAGATCTTAATTCAGCAGCAGCAGCATTTAAAAATACAATGCTGTCAACTGGACAATTTACTCAAGCACAAGTCCAATTAAGAACAGAAACTCAGAAGTTTGGCCAGGCTTTAGAGTCTGGCAAACTATCTTTAGGTACATATTACAGCATAATTAAACAAAATTCTGGTTCAGCAATGAACAGTGTAAAAGCACTTGCTGTTGAACAAACTAAACTTCAAAATTCTGTAATAATGGCTGACCCTACAAAGCAGGGATTTTATTCAGTATTTACACCAACAACAATTAATAAAGTCGCTGATGCAACAAAGATTGCTGCAAACGAACAAAATATTTATAATATTGCTGTTGAAAAAGGAACGCAAAGTTTAATTAACTGGGGTAAAAATACACAGTGGGCTGGTCGTCAGTTAACAGTTGGTATGTCTGTACCTCTTATGCTTTTTGCAAGTCAAGCAACATCAGCGTTTAAAGATGTTAATACAGAACTTACAAGACTTCAAAGACTTTATGGTGAAGGTTTAACGCCTCCATCACAAGCAGAACTTAATCAAATTTCAGCACAGGTAACAGACCTTGGAAAAAATGTTGCAAGCAGCATGGGTATTGCCGTTAAAGATACTGTGCAAGTTGCAGCTAACTTTGCTGCTATGGGTCGTCAAGGACAAAATCTTTTAGATACAACATATCAAGCACAACGCCTTTCAAAACTTGGTGCTGTTGACGCAACTGCTGCAACAAACACAATTGTTGCACTTCAAAATGTTTATAAGGTAAGCACAAATCAACTTGCAGATGCAGTTAACTTTTTGTCAGATATCCAGAAGCAAACAACAATGACACTTGGCGATATGACAGAGGCTATCCCGCGTGTTGGTCCTATCATGCAACAATTGGGTGGAAGTTATAAAGATACCGCCGTTATGCTTGTTGCTATGCGTGAAGCAGGTATTCCTGCAGCCCAGGCTGCTAACGCAGTTAAATCTGCAATTGCATCTTTGATTGCCCCAACAAAAAGTGCAGTAACTGCAGCACAACAATTTGGTATTAGTTTAGATGCTGTAAAAAATGCGGGATCTCCAGTACAGATGATTGAAAAGTTACAAGAAGGACTCAAAGGCCTAACCCCATTAGCAAAAGAACAAGTTATTGAAAAGATCTTTGGTAAGTTCCAATTTGCACGTGTATCCGCACTTCTTGAAAACTTTGGCAAGATTGGGTCACAGACACAAAACGCTCTTAAGATTGCAGGAGCTTCTTCTGCAGAACTTGCTAACCTTGCTAATCAAGAAATGCAACAAGCAACATCATCTCCTACCGCAAAATATCAAAGAGCAATAGAAACATTTAAAGCTGACCTTATTCCAGTTGGTCAAAAGATTATAGAAATAACAACTACCCTTATGAACTTTGGTAATACTGTTGCTAAGATTTTTTCAGGTTTGCCAGGCCCAATTAAATCAATTCTTGGCATAGCTGCAATTGGAACGGTTTTGGCGGGACCTATAATTATGTTAACTGGTCTTATGGCTAACTTTATTGGTTATATTACCAAGGCTGTATTTAATCTTAAGCAACTTGCAACTGGTGGAACAACACTAAAACAACTTTTAACACCAGAAATTATTGCATCACAACAAGCAGCAGATCTATTCAGCAAGGGAATATTAGGCGATGTTGATTCTGTTGACTTATTAAATCAAGCAATTAAGAATTTGACCATAAGTATGGAAGGTCTTGTTTCCACAATGAATGCTGGAACAGGAATATCTGCAATTGCATCAGAGATAGCAACAATAGCAGAACCTGGATTAGCTGGAGGTAGAGTTCCATTTATAGCACCAGGAATGGCAACAGGTGGCTGGGTACCAGGAAATCCAGCTGCAGGAGATGTCTACCCAGCAATGCTTACTGGACAAGAAGCCGTTATTCCAGCAGCAACAGCAAAGAAATATGAACCATTTATTAATGGAATGCTTAAAGGTAATTTGCCAGGTTATGAAAAGGGATATTCTGCAGGACATACATCAATGCCATTTACAGCAGGCAGCACTCAATATGAAGAGATGATGAGAAGATATCCAAGTTTGGTTGGTTTGCAAGAAACAAATCCAGGATCAGTAAGAGTTCTTTCTAATCTAGTAAACACTTCTATGATGCAAAAATTAAATGCACAATTAAGAAGTGGAACAGCTACGCCAGAACAATTTGCAGCTGGTTTTGGTAATACTGGAGGATTAGGATTTGCAAGGTCTGCTGGACTAGGTGGATTAGCTTCAAATCCAGAAAACATTCAAGCATTAAAAGATTTTGAAGCAGAGCTTAAAAAGAGAGTTCTTGCTTTAAATAAAACAACATTGTCAGATGAAGACCTTGCAAAAGAAACAAGAAAACTTATTGATGAGCAAATAAATGCAGCTGGAGCATCCAAAGAAGTTGCAACTGCTTTGCACAATGCTTCACAACAGGTAGGTCAGGTAAGAGTAAACCCAGGAGCAGAGTACATACGTTCTGGCATAGCAAGTGGTTCACTAACACAAAAGGGAACTCTTGCATATCTAAATGAATCACCAGTTGGACAAATAAGAAATAAAGGCGGAAAGATTACAGATTACGCTATTAATCAACCAGGCGGGTATCAAACATCTACTGCAAAAAATATTGCTTCTTCAATTGAAGAAAGAATAGCACAAGACATTAATGCTGAATCAAAATCACAATCTCCTTCAAAGGCTACAAGAAAAGCTGCTAAAAATATGGTTGACGGTGCTGTTCTTGGTCTTGAAGAAGGAAAAGCAAAAGTTCAAGAAACTTCTGCAACAATTGGTCAATCAGTTACTACAACAATAGAAGAAGAAACGTTGGGCAAGTCTGGTGCTCCAAATGGCGGTTTGTTTGGAAAGCTAAAGGGAATGGCCACAAACGAATCTGGCAAGATGAATATTCAATCAAAGATGGCTTTGTCTGGCGGTCTTATGATGGGCGGAAGTATGCTTGCTGGCATGCTTCCAAAAGGAAGTAACGTTGCAAATATTACTCAAAGCACATCTTCAATGGCTGGAATGGGTGCTATGTTTGGACCTTGGGGCATGGCTGCGGGAGCTGCTCTAGGTTTGGTCACTGGTGGCATAGGTGCTCTTATGAAAGCAGAAAAAGAGCATGCAGAAACAGTTAAAGCAACATTTACTGCAAGTACCCAATCAATACAATTATTTGGCGGTTCTGTTACAGACACAACCCCTAGAATACTTCATATGGCAGACGCTATATCTGGAGCTGGCATTACATCTAAAAAAATTGTAGGAGAAATTAATCAATTAACAGATGCAATTTCTAAATTAGATAAGGGTGATCCATTAAAGAAAACCGCAGATGCAATTAAAGGGTATGATACTGTAGGCGGAATAGTTGGAACATTAAAACAATTTGCAGCAGCACAAGTAGCAGCAGGCATGGATCCAGCGGGTGTTCAAAAGATGGTTGCAGCAATGTTGCAATATGCAGGAAAAACACAATATCTAAATGCAGCATTAAAAGAAATTATTCCAGCAACTAGAGATTTGGGTGCAGCTCAAGAAACTCTATTACAAAAAACTGTAAGCCTTGCTAATGCACAGTACTTAGAAATGCAAGCAAATCAAGGAGCTATATCAGCTTATAAAGATTTAAATAGTCAACAAAAAACCGTAGCTGATGCATTTGGAACTGTTGCAACTTCTTTAATGTCAGCAACCGCAAAAACTTCAGATATGAAATCAGCTATGGATGCATTAAATCACAGCGGATTAGATGCCTATACTTCAGGTAAGATTCTTTCTAGCGAATTAACACAAATGGGAGAAGATAAAAATTTTGTTGCTAATTTTAACCGCATTAATGGTGTTGTAAAAGATACTGGAACAGCATTATTAATATCAACTGCACAAGCAATGGGTCTTAAGACTGGTTTAGATAATGTTGCTCTTACAAAATTAGCAGCAGATCCAAAAGCTTTAAAACAACTAGCAGACGATCTTAAAGCAGCAAATGATGCTGCAAATGCACTAGCTAAAAAAATAGCTCCTCCTGTTACAACTTCTTCAACATCAACAACAGATCCAGTAACAGCATTAACTGCAAAATATAGCAAACTTGTAAACTTAGAGAATAAACGCATATCTGATCTTGAAAAAACAAATAAGTTAATGAATGATCAAAATCAAGCAGCACAAGATGCTGTTGATCTTGCCTCACAACAAACAGATCTTCAAAATCAAATTCGTCAAGCTATGGCAAGCGGTGATTATCTAAAGGCTAATTTATTACGTCAAAACATGATGGCAAATCAAGACACATATAATCAAAAAATTACTCAAAATGCTAATCAGCAAACAATAGATACGTTAAAACAACAACTTGCAGATTTTAATGATCAAATTGCAAATAAAATAGACCCAGGACTAAAAGCAGCAAAGGCTATGGTTGCTACTGCCAATACAACAAATTTAAAATCTTATCAAGTTGGTTCTGTAACAATGCCTTCAGCAATGACTTATGGATCAGCTGCACAAATGGGAACAGCAGCAAATAGCATGCCTCAAGTTAATCTTGTTATTAATATGCCGCAAGGTATAACACAAGAGCAGGGTAAAGTAATGATAGCTAATGGAATTAATGATGCTTTTACAAAAGTGGGCATTACATCTGGAGCTTCAGCTAGATTGAAGTCTGTAGGAGGATAACATGCAAATACAATCAGGTATACAGGTGTCATTAGACGGAACAACATGGTATAAGTTAACAGACCACAATCGTGATCCATTTAAAGTTTCATATGAAGTAATTGATAAAACTAGCCGTATGGCAGATGGAACAATGCGTCGTTATGTTGTAGCAAGAAAACATAAGATAACATCTTCTTGGAAGCTTACAACATCATGGACACCCGATGCTGTAGATTATAATGTTGCAGACACGACAACTGGAAAAGCAGGAGCTTGGATAAAAGCTTTTTATGAAGCAAATGTGTTTAATCCTGTTTATGTAAAGATTATAAATGCAGGAGAAACAGTTCCATCATCTGGCTCTTATCCTGATGAATCAACATATTATTCTTCTAAAGATGCTGCTACGGATACAGATAATAAAACTTATCTAACTTACATTACCGCCTTTGATTACGAGATTGTAAAAAGAGCTGTCGGTGGCATTCAAGCAACTGGGCGGGATCTAGTAAATATTACAATAGAATTTACGGAGGTATAATGAAAGGCTCCTCCGCAATTAAACAGTACTTCTCATCTGGTACACAACACTATGTAGTTCCCTCAGTTTCAGCAGAATGGAACTATAATTTATTTTATGCCCCATACGCTACATTTTCAGGAGACGGAACACCAATATCAAATGGATGGAATACACCATCAAATTGGTCAGCAACAAACTGCGTTATAACTTATGATACAACAGTCGGAAGAGTTGCAACTGCATATCCAAATACATCAGCTTTAAGATTTGCAACAACTGGTCAAAATGGGTCGGGATCTATAGTGATAGCCCCTACTGGTTCATATACTAATAATACCTATAAAGTAACATTCTATGCCAAAGTAGTAGAGAATATACAGGTAAGCCTAACAGCATTAAACTATGTAGATAGCCATAGATCTTCATCATCATCTCAAGTTATTGATAGTACAGTATGGACAAAGTTTGAAACCTATATCAGCTCTTTGCCTACAGAAAGCTCATACCCATCATTTACTATGACCCTGGACTTTACATCAATTGATACAACAATTGCTATGCAGACTCAAACACCTTTGAGTTCTTATAATGTTCTTATTGATCAGCTTGAAGTTTTTCAGACTACCGAGCAAGATTATCAATATGGTAATCTTTGGCCAACATCATCTCCGTTTGGATTCTTTAGACCAGGCGAGAGTTATATACCATCAGGAAATTCATTAACTCCGCTTGCATCAAATTTTAGACAAATTAAAACTGCATTCCAACAATCATCTTTTAATAATCAAGTTATGCCTGCAAGCCCAGTAACATATCACCCTACAGTGCTGGGTTCTGCAAATTCTAATCCATTATTTAAAAATGGAATACTTTCAGATTACAGTACATATAAATATTTTGTATCAGATGGCGTTACAAACTCTTTAGGTGCACTTTATGATACTTTGTTGGCAACAAACAAAATTGTTATTAAATTAAATATTAATTATGCAACACCAACCAGCCTAACAGTTAATTTGTATAATACTGTAACTAACTATACATATACAAAAGCTTTAACAAATTCAGATATATCGTCTGCTGGTGTAATAATACTTTATCATCAAGCTGATGGATCATGGTCAACATCACCATGGACAACAATGCCAATATTTAACACATCTGGTCAAATAACAAATTATCAACAAATTAATAAAATTGTTGTTACTCAAAACTCTGCAACAATTAATTCTGCATATTCAAGCCCATCTTCAAGCATATCGGGTGATAGCGGAAGATACGCTACATATCAAAAAGATATGACAAGACTTCATGTTATTGAAATTTCTCCAAGGATAGAGATAGACCTAACTAACTATTTAGTTGATGTAAATACAAAAGAAGAATTAGATAACAAGCAGAACCCATTGCCAATATCTGCGATATCTGCTAATTCTGCAACAGTTAATTTTTCAAATATTCCGCTTACAGTTAGTGGAAACGTCCTAAGTATATTTTCAAATAACTCAAGTGCATCACCGCTAAATGGTTTATTTAAAAAGAATGTAAAAATTTACATTAACTATATAGTTAAAGATACTGTGGCGGGAGCTTCAAGTGCGGACAAAGTTATTGCTGGAGGAGTTTATTATGCTGAAGAATGGAGCGGTAAGGACCTTAGTCATACACAAGTTATTGCTTATGATATAAGTAAGTATCTTCAGTTATTGTCCCCAACAGATTATGTATCTCAATCTCAAGATGTATTTACTGTAATAAGTAACATATTAGATTTTTCAGGTTTTACAGATTATGATTATGATAGTCTAAAAAAGGTAACGACATCTAGAGTTGTTCTTGTAGATGGAACTATATTAAACAATCCATCTCCAATTAAATCTTCGTATTTCTATTGTGATAGCTTACAACAAAAAGTGTTTGACGTGCTCAGAGAGCTATTTGAAGTTTATCAAATAGGTGCATATATAAATGCATACGGAGTTATGGAATTCTTGGATCTAGAAAATATATTGGGCAATACAACACCTAATTTGCTAGTACATGATAGTTCAACTCCAGTTGCTATTTCTACCCCAGCCTATACTGATAGCTTGACTGTTACAAGTAACATTACAGAAAACACATATACTGAAAATGTTAAAACAAAAATTGGTAAAGCAACAATGAAATTTAAGATTCCTCAAATCAATAAAACATTTGACATTGAAGGACTATCAAATACTCAAGCTTTAGAGACAAAAGTTATTGATAAAAATGATATTTTATGGCAGTTGGAAAAAGAATCTGCAGCAACATTTAATTATTTAAGTCAATCAATTAATAATTATTCTCAAAATTATTTTTATCTTGATCCAAATGATTTAACAAATACTTTTAGATCTTTCAGCATTGATCAAGAAGGTTATGCAATTATAGAAGGTGAAATTGTAAGTTTTAAAGATAAAGAATTTAAATTTACTACAACATCACCTACCGATAGCTCCGCTGGACCATCAAATTATATTGCTGATTATAGAGTGGTTGTTTCAAATGCAGCAGATTTGCAAGCAGCGGTATCAGATTTTTCTGCAAGATCTGGATATGGCGGATCCGTAAGTTATACACCTACAGGAAAAATATGTAATGTAGAAAGAGGTCTTTTTAACACTCCAGTAAGAACTCATACAATGCTTGATAATTCAAATATTTTTAACCGCACAACAGTTTATTCTGGCAATACGCCAACAATTTCAAATAATCAAATTATTATGAGTGCAAATACTCAGGGTATAAAAAGCATATTAGTTCCAAATGATGATGTAAGCCAACAATCAAATCCTTATTATACTTTTTCAACAAAGATGAGTATTGGTGCTAATTCTGGAACACCATATCAAGTTGGTATGGGGGGAGGCCTAGTATTTGCCCTAGGTAATAATCCAGTTTATGTTGAGATAAGACAGGAAGCGGGAACGGGAGGATCATATGTTGGTTCAACGTTTGTTCCTGATACAGCTTATCACTTATATGTATATCAAGGCTCTACACCAACAAACTCAACAACACTATTGGGCACCACAACAAATCCGCTAATATATGTTCCTATAAACCAAACTATATTAGACGAATCAAATATATATCCAAAAGGATCTCCATTTGAAGATTTTGGTAAAAGAGTTAACTTAAAGTTTGTTAAAGTAAAAAATCCAGCAAGTTGGATTGATACAACTACTAATCAATTGGTTCAAGGACCTTATTTTGAAATTTATATTAATAACAAAAAAATTAATCTTGCTACAAAGCCAGTTAATTTAGATACAAGTGGTCAATATGGAATATTTACTCAAACAACAAATGCTCAAGCAGGAACTTCAGGAAGCATTGGCTTTACAGAAATATACGCTACTCAAACCCCATTAGATGATGCCAAAACACATTATCATTGGCAGTTAAACAGTTTTGCTAATACCCTTGCAAGTAAGAGTAAGGTATTTGAAGTTAACTATATGTTGCAGGTAAGACCAGAAGTTATTGGAATAAGTTTTTATGATGTTCAATATCAGACTGCTCCAGCAATTAATGCTTACTCAGTGCCATCCCCATACGACTGGTTCTACTTTACAGAAGATCCAACAAGCCCAGTAGATGCTACGACGGGTCATCATAAAGGATATATATTAAACAGCATGTCTGTTAGAGAAGACGCATTAACTTATTCTAATATATATAATTCAGGATTCAGGGGCAGGTTTGCAATAATAAATGGATCACCATCAATGATATGGCTTAAGAAAACCCCAGATTCTAAAAACCCAGTTGATGTTACCTACCTAGTAAATACAAATGATCTTGTATCTTTAAGTAGTGAAATATCTATTGAAAAAATATTTGATCCTGCTAACATATCTGAAAGTATTGAAATTAACTCAAATTGGGTTCAATCAAAAAGTGCAGCATTGGGAATTTTAAAGAACATATTTAGAGCTGTAGACGGCTTTAGTCGTGATACACAAATCTCAATATATGGAAATCCATTATTTGAAGTTGGAGATGTAGTACAAGTTAATTATAGTTTAAAAAATATTTCTAATAAAAAGTATTTTGTTCAAGGTGTTGAGCAGATCTATAGCACAGGTCTTGAAACTGTTCTTACTTTGAATGAATTACCAAACAGTTAAAACTGGTATAATGGGTAAAGGAGAAAAATGACTCAGATATCAAGAAGTAATAGACAAGCAACCCCCGTACCAGGTGGGGTGCAAAAAAGACGTACTCTTGTAATCTCAGATAGGGATCCACGCAATAACCCATCATATATAGCAAATTATATTGGAGAGGTAAAAGTTCTTCCATATGCAGAGTATTTGCAATATATTAAAACAACTACTTATGCTGAGCCAAGCGATGGGAACCCTACAGACGCTTCCACTGGAGGTACGGTTGTCTCAACCCTACATCCGCCAACTAACCTATATTGGGATGCTACAGTAGGTTCTGCTGCCACCGAAATCATACCCTCTGGCACAAGCCACACAATTAATCTTTATGTAACTTTTGATCCATCAACAGATGATGTTGCTACAGATGGTACAATAACTTATGAGGTAAGAGCTACGGCAACTGGCCCAGCAATTACTTCGGCAACAGTTGCAAATGGCGGTGGTTCTTCAACAAATAACTCTGGTACAACAATTACCCCTTCAACAACAAGTACATCTGCCCCAGTAGTTCTATCAACAATTTCAACGCTTGTACATACATCGGGTGAAATTCAAATAAGATGGAAGGGTGTTTCTGGAGTATCTGGTTACGATGTTGTTGTGACTGGTCCAAATCAAGCTAATGCTGCAGGAAAAGCATCAAAAGCATATGTTACAGGAAAAGATGTTGGAGCAAAAGGAACTGCAAATGCTGGATACCATGTATTTACAATATATCCTCAATCCCCTGCAGTATTTCATGGCACATATACATTTAGTATTTCAGCAAAATATACAACAACAACTTCAAAGGCGGTATCTTACAATGTTACAGTTTAAAGGAACTTATGTTTTTAAGCAAGATGGGATAGAAATAGGTAGATCAGAAAACCTAATTACTACAAACGGAAGAAAAGTACTTCTTCAATATCTTGCTGGAACAAAAACTGATTGGGCAGCAGATATGGCAATAGGAGCAATTAACACTTCCCCCACCACTTCAGATGTTGAATTAAACTTTGAAACAGGAAGATACCCAGTAACACTTAAAACATACATTTCTGCAACAACGACAAATCCAGATCTAATAGTTGTCAGATCAACTTTGCCAGCAAGCTTGTATGCAAACATATATGAAATTGGCTTGTATCCAGAAACAAGAATAACAAATGTAGCAAATAGAAGTAACAAAATTTTAACAGATTTTTATGATTTAACTAACTGGGTTACAAGTATTGCTGATCAAACACAAAGCATTACTGGTCAAGGAACGTCATACATAACTGCTTTTTCTCCACAAGGAGCTTCTTCACCAAGAATTGGCGGGTTCTCAGTAGACCTTAATCCAAATACCACATACAGCAATAATACATTTGCATTTAGCTTACAGGGATATTCAGACCTAGATAACTTACAACTTTTAGTATATAACACATCTGCAGGAAATCTTACAGTTACACTAACAGATTCAGTTGGAAATCCATATACATTTAATTATACATTGACAACAAATTCTAATTATCAAGTAATTAGTGCACCATTCCCAGCAAATATTAACTTTGTTAATACATTTAATTCAATATCAATAACTACAGATACAACTGCTGCTTTAACAATTGATGCAATAAAAGCATCTGTAACAAATGAACTTACAAATGAAGATTACATAATTAGTAAATCAGTGCTTACTACACCTATTGCAAAGATTTACGGAACACCTTTGGATGTTGAATATTATGTTCAGGTATTGTAGGGAGATATAAATGGCCGTAGGCACAATAGCAAATATAAGTATATCTGCTTATAGCACATATGTTAATGTGTCTTTTGCAAAACCAGCAAACACTACAAAATATGTTGTAACTGTAACTGATGCAGTAAATTCTTATATATCTCCATTTAGTCAAACTTTTTCATTTTCATCATCTGCAGTTGGATCAATAGTTACATGCAGGGTAACTGGAATGAATGCGGGGGGAAAATATTATGTTTCTGTAACCCCATATAACGGAACAACTGCTGGAACTACAAAACAATATTCAAATTCAGGTACACAAAATTTAGTTATTATTCCAAAAACAACTACAACTGCACAAGCTGGAACAACAAGTGGAACAACTTCTGCAACAACTTCCACCACTGGAAATGGTCCAATTAATCCAACTAGCCCGACTGGATCAACCGCCAACGGTGGAAGTAGCGGAACTTCTTCTGCAGCACCCTCTAATACACCAGTATTTAACCCAGGATCTGTAAGCACTTCTCCACCATCAGATATAAATTCGTCAGCTAGAATTAGTCAAAAAGTTGAGGGACTTGACCCAAACACACCATACTCTATTGATATTCGTGCAGTAACAACTGATGCAAGTGGCAATACTATATATTCAGAATGGTCTCCAAAGCTTAATCTTATTACCCCAGGTTATTCTACAGATGGCAATAACTTTCAATCTGTTAATAATGCTACAGATATTCAATTATCTGGTGGATCAATTTTTGCGGGAACTTTTGATGTAAGCACTGGAATAATAGATGTAGTAAATGACACAGTAAACGGATCTGGCGTTATATTAAATCAAACAGGACTACTTGGCGTAAATGCTGGAACAAAAGAATTTTATCTTGATGCTGCCACAGGTAATGCATATTTTGCAGGAACCATAGGTGCAACAGTAATTCAAAGTACAAACTATTCTCCATCAATTGCAACATCAGAACCTCTGTATACTCAAGCGGGAATGAAAATAGATCTTAATAACGGATCAATATCCTCAAAATCATTTAGGATAACATCAGATGGTACCGCTTATTTTGCTGGATCAATTGCTGCAAATGCAACAATAAATGGAGTTACGGCATCAACAGTTGTTTCAAATGCAGCTACTGGAATTACTAAGAATGTAACTTTTACACAAGGAACACAACCAACAGCATTAAATATTGGTGATTTGTGGTATGACTCAAGTAATGGATTTAAATCTTATAGATGGAATGGGACAACCTGGGTTAGCGTACAAGATGCTTCAATTGCAACAGCACAATCTGCTGCAAATGCTGCAAATACAAATGCTTTAGCTGCTCAAACTTCTGCTAACGGTAAAAATAGAATTATTTATGGTGCACGTGGATCTGATGCAACTCATGGACAAGCACCAGATCTTCAAACATATCAAATAACACAAGGAACAACCAGTACTTCTGTTAACTCATCAACAGGATCAGTTACTACATCAACTACGGGTCAAGTTAATACTTTTCCATCACAAATTTCTAATACAAGTGGTAATATTGCGGGAGATACTTGGTTTGTGTTAAACAATTACGGTAGTGTAATTGCACAATATACTGTTAATTCTGCAGCAACATACTGGGTATGGACAACAGTATCAAGTCAAATTATTGGCAATCTTGATGCGGGAATGATAACAACAGGAACGCTTAGTGCTGTTAATATAAATAATAATACAGGAACTTTTGCTGTTGATACATATGGAAATCTTAAAGCAACATCAGCTTATATAACGGGAACAATTGTTGGATCAAATATTTATGGTGGAACTTTGCAAACTACAACAACAGCAAATTCTGGAAATTATATATCTATATCTAATTCAAACAACGCCATATCTTTTTATTCTGGTACAACAGGATACGCACACATAACACCTTTAACAGGCGGTACAACAACATACGGATTAGTTATTCACCAAGGTTCTACGGCAGACTCAACTGGTGGAACTTACCCTCAAATGTTTATAGGAAATAATATTTTAAGCTTATCTGCTAATACACCAAGTGCAGTAGCTAATGCTGCATTTTTAACATTTTTTAAAACAAGTGGCAACTTAAGTATTGGTGGAAACGTTTCATACTCAAGTAAAAATCTTGGCTGGACACAAGGAACAAACTCTGTATCTTATAAATTATTAGGTGCTGATTCGGCAGGTAATTTTGCTCAAATGGGAATAGGTTTATGGTATAGTGGTAGTTATGGATCTTCAACCCCGCCAAGCAGCATAGGCGATGACGGTGATTATCTATTTAGTTCATAGGGGATTTAATGCCAAGTATATATCATAGATCTGGCGGGTCTTGGACAAGAATAGCAAAAGTATATCATAAAGCATCTGGTTCATGGACCCAGATTAGATCAGTATATAAAAAAGTTTCTGGTTCATGGGTAAAAGTATTTTCAGCTGGCTCAACATCTATATCCGTTAGTTCAATAACTCAAACTGGAGCAACTTTTAACTGGTCATCAACCGTATATAATGGAAGTTATCAAATACTTATATCTCCATCCGTATCTGGATTTCCCATTAATTTTACATCTTCTACTACAAGCACTTCAACCACATCTTTATCTGTAAATACATCTTATACGGTTACAGTAAGAGCATATTCTGGAACAGGTCAAACTGGTAGTTATGATACAGCTACAGCTAATTTTACAACTTCAAGTTATTATAATGTTACTTACAGTGCAAATGGTGGTTCAAATGCACCAACAGATTCTACTAATTATTCATATGCAGATTTAGTAACAGTAAAAACAATAGGATCAATGACAAGATCAGGTTATGCTTTTGCTTCATGGAATACAGCAGCAGATGGATCGGGTACTTCATATAATCCAGGAAATCAATTTTATATATATAACAGTACAACACTTTATGCACAATGGTCAAATGTTATATATACGCCAAATTCTGTAGGATCTCTTACGGGAACATCAAGTTCCTCGTCTTATGGTGCGAGTTGGACTGCACCAACAGTAGATTCATCTCATAGTGCAGCAACAGGATATTGGTGGACTAGCAATACTACGGGCACAACTCCAACAACAAACGGAACTGGAAATCAAATTACCGACCCAGCTTCTACATCAGTAAACGTATCCCCCATATCCCCTGGCACATATTATATATTTGTACAAGCTTATAATACTTACAATGGAACAACACAATATAGTGGGTGGTCTGGAACTGGGGCAATAAATGTTGTTGCTGCCCCATATGTTATAAATAATCCTACATTAAGTACTTCTGCTTGTTATATTAATTATCCAATTACTTGTACAACCTCTACTTCAGATTGGGGCGGAGGCGGAACAATAACATTTGCATATCAGTGGTATTATAAAACAGGTACAACTGCATATCAAATATCTGGTGCAACATCAGCAACATATTATCCTGCGGGTATTTATGCCGTGCTTAGTAATACAATAAGTTGTCAAGTAACTGCTACAAATAGTGCTGGATCAACAAGTTTTACATGTCCATATGTACCAGCTAGGTATACTGGAAATGCTGGTTATAATTTATCTTACAACACATACACATTTACAGATTCTGTTGCAAACTATGTAGATTTTGCATGGGCTGTCGGATCAACATCTACATCTGCAAGCCCCACATATACTCAAGGATCAACTACAGAATCAGTAACTTGGTCAGGGGCATTAAGTAGTGGTTATGGAAGTGCCTCAAGCAATCAAGTAACCATCAACACGGCTGGCAGATATCTTTACATATTGCCTATTGTACAAGATTCAGTAAGTCATTATTATTATAATGCTCTTAATGGAACTCAAAATGGAGCATATGTATTTGGTCCAACAGTTAATAACCCCCCTCCAACAACAACAACTTCTTCAAGTTCTACAACAACTACAACAACTTCTTCAAGCTCTACAACAACAACTTCTTCAAGCTCTACAACAACAACTGCTTCAACAACTTCAACAACAAGCTCATATACATGTAATTCATCTGCAACAAAATTGTGTACTTCTGCAGATTTAATTAATGGTTGCTGTTTGTATCCAAATACCCCAGGTGCTGGAAACTGTGGCGGAGCAGGATCATTTAGCTTTAACTGTTAAATATTGACATAATTATAGAAAGAATGATACAATAAAAAAATGCTAACAGATAACGATATATATTATTTTCCAAATAAACACCCAGGAGTTCCAACGATAGCTATTGCCATAGGGATAAATGGTAAAATAATTATAGATATGCCTACATATGTTTTTTTCTATGACATTTTAAAATCAGCAGATTCTGTTGTTGCAAATAATGAAGATCATAGCAATATTAGTTTTATAAAAAATGAAAATGTTATTGAGACTTTACAAACTTCTTCATTTTTAGGCAGTTTATTAGCAAGTAAACCAGATATTTTAGAAATATTTAGACCACCAAATCAAGATCAATATAAAAAAAATTCTCGTGTATCAAGCGGTTGGCTATATGATTCAGAAGGAAATTTTAATTTGCCTTACGAAGGTTGGGATACAGAAATGGTTGACGGCAAATATAATGCAGATAATGAATTTAGATATTTAAATTTTTATACAGGAGATTAATATGTCAAAAGAAAAAACACCATTTGAAAAATGGCATGAAGAAAATGAAGAAAAAATTAAAGAAGAAAGATCTAAAATTGTAAAAAGGGTAGCAAGACCACTTGATATTTTAAACCCATCAACACAATATTTAGATAATGAAGAGTCAAATGCAAGATATGAAATTTGTAAATCTTGTCCAGAATTAATTAATTTAACAAAACAGTGTAAAAAATGTGGTTGTTTTATGGCGGTAAAAACAAAAATTGCTCACGCTTCGTGCCCATTGGGTAAATGGTAATTTATGTCTAAATTAATTTTGTCGCATTGGCACGGCAAATTTGGTAACAGAATGCATGAGTATGCTTTTGCCAGCACATATGCAAAAAAATATGAATATTCAATTGAAGCTTTTTCACATTGGGAAGGAATACTTCTATTTAAAAATCCACAATATAAATTATTAGAAGAAAAAGAATTGTGTGAGTATTTAAGAAACAGCGACCTTAGTCTTGAAGAAAGAAATGCAAAAGTTTTAGAGTATTATCCAGAAGCAAATTATTTTGATCCACATCAGCATGAAAACGCATACGCACAACCAGTATGTCAAATTATATTTGATAGCTTAAGTGCTTATAATGACGATATATTTTTAGGTATGGATTCTAAATTTATTAAAAGTTTATTTGAATTTTCTGATTTAGTAAAAGAAACTGATTCTTATAAATATTGGGAATCAATAAAAGGAACTTATGATGTTGCACATTTAAGAAGAGATGATATAGCAAATGTAGAGTTTAACTTAACTCACATACAAGGCTATTCAGTTATATCAAAAGAATCTTATTTTAAAGCTTTTGAAAAATTTGGTTTTGATAAAGATAAAATTCAATGGGTATCTGATGATTTTATTAATAAATGGCATACAGATAGGCCAAAAACAAAGCAAATGGGTTGGAGTTTTCCAGAAGGCTCCATTTATTGCCCAGGCATAATATTTGATTGGCTTGATGATTTTTTAAAAATTTATTTTGCAAGAACTGTTTTTAGAGCAAATAGCAGTTTTAGTTGGTGGGCTTGTTATTTGTCACCTACAGCAAAAGTTTATTCACCAATAGTTGATAAACAATTAATATATGGTAGAAATGGTTTAACACAAGAGATTGATGTTGAATTTTCAGAAGGAAATGAAAACCATTGGATGCATTTTGATCCACCAAGAAAAATAATAATAACATGAAAAACATACTTGTACTTGGAGCGGGCGGATTTATAGGTAGCCATCTTGTTAAAAGATTAAAAGAAGAAGATTGTTATGTTGTTGGAGTAGATCTTAAAAAACCAGAATTCTGGGAAACTTATGCTGATAAATTTATCATAGCTGATTTAAGAGATTATCAATCTGTAATAAAATTGTTTAACATAAAATATGATGAAATATATCAACTTGCTGCAGATATGGGAGGTGCTGGATATATTAATACTGGTTTTAATGATGCTGAAGTAATGGGTAATTCAATATTAATAAATGTAAATGTTTTAAAAGCTGCACACGTTTTTAGATGTAACAAAATACTATATTCTTCAACTGCTTGCGTTTATCCAGAATATAACCAAATGGATCCTTTTGGAGTAAATTGCAGGGAAGATTCAGTTTATCCCGCTCAACCAGATACAGAGTACGGCTGGGAAAAATTATTTAGTGAAAGGCTATATTTGGCATATAATAAAAATTATGGAATGAATAATAAAATAGCTAGATATCATAATGTTTTTGGTCCTTATGGAACTTGGGATGGCGGAAAAGAAAAAGCACCTGCTGCGATAGTTAGAAAAGTTGCTAAAGCTACAGATTCAATAGAAATTTGGGGGGATGGAGAGCAGACTCGTTCATTCTTGTATATAGACGAATGTGTAGAAGGAACAATTAAGTTAATGCGATCTAAAGATTTTGATGGTCCAGTTAATATAGGTTCAGAAAGAATGATATCTATAAATAATTTAGTAAACATTGTTTCAGGTATTGCTAATAAAAAACTTGTTAAAAAACACATACCTGGGCCAATAGGTGTAAAAGCAAGAGTTTCTGATAACCAATTAATACAAGAAAAGTTGGGCTGGAAACCAGAAGAAAATCTAGAATACGGACTAACTCAACTATACAATTGGGTGTCTAGTCTGATATAATATATGAGGAGGCAAAAATGTCATATGAATTAACAAACGAAGAAAAGATCAATGTTATTGAAAGCAGAATTAAAAACATTTATAGAAATGAGTATAGTCTACAAATTTCAAAAATTGAAGAACAATCAAAAACAAGTCCAGATCAATCAATTATTAATAATTTAAATTCACAAATTGCTGATATAGCAAAGCAAACATCTGCACTAGAAGCAGAAATAACAAAGTTAACAACATCTAACTAATAGAACAGGAATAAAATGGAAAAAGCGGAACTAGTAATTACCGCCCTACAACAACGTATTGGCGAAATTGTTTCAAATTATGAAACACAGATTGCAATTCTTAGAGCAGAGATTACACAGCTCATGGATAAGGATAAGGCAAAGGATGAATATTCTCAAAGCCTTTCAGAAACAATCTCCCAATAAAGTATATAACCCTATAGTCCCTAGTGGATTAGTTGCTCATACTGAGAAGGGTTATTTTTATATCAAGGGTAATAAAAAGTTTAAGTTTGTATCTGAGAGGGCCATGCTTTCATGGTCCCTCCCAATTATTAATACAACAGAAAATAAACTAAGTAAACTTATTACCGCTGGTACTTTGGGATTTCGTGATGGAACTTTGATAAAAGACATCTCTGATGGTAAAATGTATCTAGTAAGTGATTCAAAACGTCGTCATATAATTGACCCTAACGTACTAGAATGGCTTAATACAAATGTTATTGGGGCGGGACAAAAAGAAGTCCTAATACATGAAGAAGGAGAACCACTAGATGAGTAATAAGATAATCCAATCAGATAATGCTGTTATTGACTATACAACAATTTCAGTCATGATTGATACCTTAAATAATCAGCAAAAAGCTATTGAAGATCTTCAAGCTACCGTTAACCATACATCGGCAGCCACCGATCCAGTTTCAGGTCAAACAGTAACAACCTCTGGCCCTATGGTTATGAAAGGCGGGTATGTAAAGATAACTGCAAATGGAAATGTTAATATTACCTATAGCGGATTTACATCAAAGCCAACAAGTGTTATTGGAGTTGTTCAGTCAACATCAAATCCAAAAACTGCTGGATGTTATATTAATAAAACAATTACTCAAACAGGTGCTTCATTTACAGTATATGGCCTAACAAGCTTTACTGGAGCAAATTTATATTGGATGGCATTAGGTAACTAATGTACGATCCTATCAAGTTTTGGACAAAACGAGATAGTAAAATCAGCAAAGAAGGATATGTTCTAATAAAAGTACCAGAACATCCTAAAAATTTTAAAGGCTGGTACTATGAGCATCGTCTCATGATTGAAAAAGAATTGAATAGAATGATTGAAGATTGGGAAACCATCCATCATATTAATGAAGATAAGACTGATAATAGATTAATTAATCTATTTCTTTGCTCAAGATTAGAGCATAACAAAGCACACGCTGCTTGACAAAAAACAATACACTACGCTACAATTGACTAAACCTAGAAAAAGGATTATATGACTAATGACTTAAAGTGGATGATGGTATCGGATATTCATTTCCCCCGCCATGATCCAAGAAAAGTAGAACTCTTCATGAAGGTATTGAAGTGGTTCAAGCCAGATGCAGTTGACCTGCTTGGCGATATTGATGATGCAGATTCAACTTCACGTTGGGCTGCTGAGTATCCTGCAGAGTTTAGCATACCAGTATCAGATGGTGGTGTAACAGGAACAAGAGATTTTTTGGCAGACCTACGTCGTGTGGCGGGACCAGAAGCAGAAATACATTTTCATGATGGTAATCATGGCTGGACAAGACATGGTGATTACCTAGCAAAAAAAGCTCCAGCATTTTTAGAATTCATTACGCCTGATTCACTCTATGAGTATAAAAAGCATGGCATTAACTGGCACGAATATAACGAGCCACCTGTTAAACGCT
>Ga0007810_1000146_pt1 | contig 20706 bp, 15 predicted proteins | sample CryBogCBE15Jun09_FD_71193 | JGI IMG/M metagenome (GOLD analysis project Ga0007810, IMG submission 71193) | Freshwater microbial communities from Crystal Bog, Wisconsin, USA - CBE15Jun09 | ecosystem: Environmental > Aquatic > Freshwater > Lake | place: Crystal Bog, Wisconsin, USA | collected...
CTGGTGTAATCGGCAGTCCATTTCTTGTCGGGCTTAAACGATTTTTCCAGGTTGTCGGCCAACGGGTTCATGTTGTATGAGTTGTGGGTATTCTCTAACGACACATATACCTTCAAGGTAAAATCGGGGTTTATCACCTCAAATTTATGGTTTTGTACCACAACACCCCGCAAGCCTATACGGTTACCGCGTTGAAAAAAACCATCCATCTCGCCAACACGGTAGGCATAGGATATTTCGGTATTGCGGGTTACCTTGGCATTTAGCGAAATATCACCCTTTACATTTTTTACAGTGTAATCGCCCACCAAGTCTTTTTCCCAATAACCGGTGCGGTGCACGGTATATTGCTTGCCGTTTTTATCGGTTACCACTATATTGCTGTTGTCGCCATATTTGTTCCAACCATCGTTGGCAATATTGTTGGCACCGTTTAATACGGGGAACGAGGGGTTGAGGTTGGGGGTAAAATCGCCATGGTTGTCTGCTACCCAGTCGGTACCCTGAAAGTAGGTAAAGTTAACCTTAAAGGCGAACCATTTGGTAACAGCCTTTGCATACCGCAACGACGTTTCAGACAAAGGCTTTGCTGTTTCGCCATACCCCACGTGGTTAACCGCAGTTTTTTGGTAAACACTTAAGCCTTGGTATTGAAAGGGATTCTTGGTAATCATGTTGCTCATGCCATTTAGGGCGTTCATACCGTACAAGGCAGACGAAGCCCCCGGTGTAACCTCAATGCTCTGGATATCCAGCTCCGATGGCCCGATGGCATTGCCCAAAGGCACACCCAACGTGGCAGCCTGGTTGTCAATACCGTCAATCAACTGCATAAACCTAAAATTGTTGGGCACATTAAAACCACGCGTGTTAAATATTTTAAAGGTTAAACCTGCGGTTGTCATTTGTACCCCTTTTAGGTTGCCGATGGCATCGTAAAATGATGCGGCCGGGGTTTCTTTTAGTGCACGTATATCCAGCTTTTCAATGGTAACCGGCGACTGCATAATTTTTTCTTTCTGGCGGCTGGCCGTTACCACCACCTCATTAGCAATATAGGTTTGCGTAATAAGTTGGATATTAAGGTTTGATTTTTCGCTTTTTACCTCAATTTCCTGTGGCGCAAAGCCAATAGAGGTTATTACGATGGTAAACGGAAGTTTTTGGTTGGTTACCAATGAAAATTTGCCCAGGGAATCGCTGACCGTACCTGAGTTACTGCCTTTTATTGACACCGAGGCGGAAGGCACAGCAGAACCCTGGTCGTTTACAATTTTTCCGGAAAGGATGTACGATCCATTCAGTTGGGCAAAAAGAGATAACGGAGTGAGTAAAAATAACATGAAGAACTTTCTCATAACGATAGGTAAATACAGTTTTGGTTTTATTAGCCCACCAAATATATAGACTATACGGGTTAAAAAGAGAAATATTTTCTACTCGTTTATATTCGATTGGTTATCAATTGTTTAAAATATAACGGGACTGCATTTTTCTCAGGCTGGGTAATTTTTGGAAGACGGGTACAATAACTTACGAGACGTCATCCCCACAAAAAATCCATCACACCTGCCAAGCCAGTAAAAAGCACTCACCTAAAAAGGCTATTTGATTTGTAATTTATTTTCTGCAAATTTGTTTTAACTAAACCACCATTATGCGCACATTAGCCTTGATACCCCTGCTACTGGTTGCTTTTGCTGTAAACTGCTTTGCCGATAAAGGCGGTAAAAAGAAAGAAGCCGCACACGCAGATGACTCAGCCCAAATTGCCCTTAAAAATTACCTGCTGCTCGAAGATTCGGTGAATAAAGCCATGAAGTACGAAACTGGGCATATTACACTTAAACAAGGCAATGCTGAGTTAAACATACCCCAAGGGTTTAAATTTTTAAACGCAGAACAAAGCCAGTTTATATTTAATAAGCTGTTTGGTAACCCCAAAAACGAATCGATCATTGGCACTATATGGCCTGCAGAAAGCACCCCTTTTACCGACAGCAGCTATGTTTTTACCGTAAAATATGAAGACATGGGCTACGTAAAAGATGATGACGCAAAGGATATTGACTATAAAAAAATGTTGAAAGATATTCAAGATGGCGAACCCGAAGTAAATAAGGAACGCACGGCACAGGGCTACGAACCGGTGCATATTGTTGGCTGGGCCAAACAACCGTATTACGATAGCAAGCAAAAAGTGCTGCACTGGGCGAAAGAAGCGCACTTTGGTGACGCCGAGGAAAACACCCTTAACTACGAAGTTCGTGTGCTGGGCAGGAAAGGTGTGCTATCCCTAACAGCAGTTTCGGCAGCGGCCCAGCTGCCGCTGGTTGAAAAAGATATCGATAAAGTATTGGCCATGGCCGCGTTTACCAACGGAAACAGGTATGCCGATTATAATTCATCTACCGACAAAATAGCCGCCTACACGGTGGGGGGGCTTGTAGCTGGCACCATACTTACAAAAGTTGGCTTTTGGGCAATATTGGCAAAATTTGCCAAGCTTATTATTGCGGGTATAGTGGCAGCATTTTACGGGGCGCGTAAATGGCTTACCGGTAAAGGCCGTAAAAGCCAAGAAGCAGAACCGCAGGACGGTACCGTTGCCTAGGCACAAGCAGGTGCCATAGGCCGCCATGCGTAAGCCGGGGTGTTGCGTTTACACCCACTTCGCCATGCGGGGAAGCTGGCTTTTTTGTTTGCACTGCGCCCTAACGCTCCCGTACATTTTGCCTGCATGCCAGTAATTGGTATCTTGCCATGTAATGCAAAAGCCTGCCAAGCATATTACGTACGAAATAGCCAAAATCTGCTTCGGCCTGTATTTGGTTGATGAGCTGCGGTTGCACGGGGGCAAAGAATTTCCCACTGAAACCGATGTAAAAAAAATATTGCTGCGGGTTAACCCATCCTGCACGGCTGCCGAACTGCAAACAGCCCGGCAGATATCCCGTTACTGCCAAACAGATAAAAATTATCTGAAAGATGCCAAAGAGGAAACACTGGATAAAGTGGCCAAGGCCATGTTGGCAGCCATAAACAGTTTAGCGGTATTTCGCGATAAGGTTAACCCCCAGCTAAAGGCCTTTAAATATTACAGCCATTATGTGGCCAGGGCAGAAAGCTATCTTAACGGCCTACATTCAAAAAACAAGGATCAAGAGGGCAGTACATTTTGGCAACTGTTTAATTATACTGGGCAGCAGCGGGTTTACCTGTCTATGATAAGCTACCATTTTGGGGAATCTAACAAGGAGTTACCCGCCCTGAGCTTTGGCGCAGAAAGCGATTTGCATACCGAGCGTATCTTACGCAACTTATTTAGCAGCCACCACATACCCGCACCGCAATACCTGCCAAATAACAGTTTTTTAAAGTTACTGGGCACTGATGAACCAAACACGGTTTATATTGCCATTGGCCTTTTTGGCAACAAGCTTACAGAATGGCTTACCGCCAATGGCTGCCTTGAACCCCGCGTACAAATATTGCCGGCCCAAAAATGTATTAGGCTTGATGGCAAAAACTATTTTGCCAACCGTGACGAAAACACTGACTACGCCATTTTTTGTAAATACCAGCTGCCCAATAGAAATAGCATTGTTGTATTGGGCGGCATTGAAGGTTTTGGCACGCAGCGCCTGGGGGAATACTTAGCATTACACTGGCAGTTGGTGCTGCCCCTTTTTACAGAAAAACAGCACACCATACTGCTGTATAAAACCCTTGCCAGCACGGTAACGCTGGAGCTTGCTTTTTAACTGCCCCCTTGCAATACCCAACCAACTTTATTACCAACAAGCATTTTTGCCACAGGCCATAAACATAATTTGCCGCACAGCCACCAACTACCGCCACTTGCACAAACACCCCACGCAGCCAGGCACATACATTCGTATATTAGTGCTACAACAAATACTTTTCAACATGAATTTTATTGGTAACATACTTTGGTTAATATTCGGTGGTTTTTTTTCTGCGGTGGGTTATTTTTTTGGCGGCCTGCTGTTATGTTTTACGTTTATAGGCATACCATGGGGCATACAATGTTTTAAAATAGCAGGCTTGGTGTTGATGCCGTTTGGCCGCCGGGTAGTGAGCAGCCCGGGTGGCAGCGGCTGCCTTAATTTGTTTTGCAATATTGTTTGGCTGTTTACCGGCGGGCTGTACACGGCGGCGGTACACCTAGGTTTTGCCATACTACTGGCTATAACGGTAATCGGCATCCCGTTTGCGAAACAGCACATCAAATTAATGGAATTATCACTAATGCCTTTTGGCAAGGAAGTTATTTAAAGAATCTACTTAAAAAATGGTGCTGACCTAAGCACTGTGTAAACAACTACTTTAATTACAAAAGCCACCATGTTCAATAAACTACGCACCGTTATTTACCATGTAAAAAATTTGGACGCAGCCAAGCAGTGGTACCAGCAAATTACCGGCTTGGCTCCTTATTTTGACGAACCCTTTTACGTGGGTTTTGACATAAACGGCTACGAATTGGGGCTTGACCCAGATGAAAGCGGCATAACCCCCGGTAACCAATCTGTGGCCTATTGGGCGGTAACCGATATAGCGGCACGCGTACAACAACTGCTAAGCGCAGGTGCCACCATTATTAAGCATGTGCACGATGTTGGCGACGGCATACAAACAGCCGTGGTGGCTGACCCCTTTGGCAATGCCATCGGCTTAATTGAGGGGGCGTGAGGGGTTTTCAGGTTGCAAGTTTCCGGTTGGTGGTTGCAAGTTACTGGTAACTGGTTGCCGGCTTGAGAAAACGGGAATGAACTTTTTTTTACAAAAAGTATCAAAGAACTATAATAGATAAATTGACCCTAAAGCTGTTAAACCCGGACATTAGCCGACTAGGGCAGCCTGCCATTAGCATCCTGAAACCAGAAACTAGCAACCTGTAACCTGTTTTACCTCACTTCCTGCATATCAACCAGCTTGCGGTAAATGCCGTGTTGGTTTATCAATTCGTCGTGCGTGCCGCGCTCGGCTATTTCGCCTTTTTGTAAAACGATAATTTCATCGGCGTGCCGCACGGTGGAGAGCCGGTGGGCAATTACGATGGATGTTCTGTTTTGCATCATCTTATTAATAGCATCTTGCACCAGGCGCTCACTTTCTGTATCTAGGGATGAGGTGGCTTCGTCCAATATCAATATCGGTGGGTTTTTCAAAACCGCCCTGGCTATCGTCAACCGCTGCCTCTCGCCACCGCTTAATTTGCTGCCCCGGTCGCCTATGTTGCTGTTAAAGCCGCCTTCTTTTTGTACAATAAAATCGTAGGCATTGGCCACTTTGGCGGCATCCTCAATCTTATTGTTGGCAATATCAAACTGGCCCAAGGCTATATTAGCGGCAATGGTATCGTTAAACAATATCGGTTCCTGTGTAACAATACCCATTTGGGCGCGTACCGATGCCAAGGTATAGTCCTTAATATTAATGCCGTCTATCAACAATTCACCACCCGTAACATCGTGAAAACGCGGCACCAAGTCGGCAAGCGTGCTCTTACCAGCACCGCTGCTGCCTACCAAAGCCACCGTTTTTCCTTTTTCAATGGTAAGGTTTATATCTTTTAATATCACCTTGTCATCATAAGCAAAAGTTACGTGCCTAAACTCAATTTTGCTTCCAAAGGCCTCCAACGGTTTGGCATCGGGTTTATCGTTAACGGTGAGCGGAACTTGTAAAACCTCTTCTATGCGGGCGATAGCAGCACTACCACGCTGTGCACTGTAGAAGGCCGTTGAAATAGACTTTGCAGGGTTGATTATTTGTACAAACAGCAAAATATATGTGATAAAACCGTTTGCATCCAAACCGCCAGCCTTATCCAGTAATACCAGCCTGCCTCCAAACCAAAGCACAATGCACAACACTATCACACCCAAAAGCTCTGACATGGGGGATGCTAAGTCGCGCCTAAAGTTAATTTTATTGCGGATGTGGTTTAATGTATTGTTGGTGGCCACAAACTTGCCCCCGATAAGTTTTTCGGCGTTAAATGCTTTTATAATGCGTAGCCCCGTTAAAGTTTCATCCAAAATAGACATCAACACACCCAGTTGCTCCGCCGACTCGGTAGACTGCTTTTTAAGCGAACGGCTTACCCTGCCAATTATAAAGCCCATGGCAGGCAGCAGTACAAGCAGGAAAAGCGACAACTTCGGGCTTATGAATGCCAGTGCCCCCAGATAAATAATAATGGTCAGCGGCTGTGTAATAAGGCCCTCCAGCGTGCTAAGCACACTCCACTCAATTTCATTCGCGTCGTTGCTCATACGGCTTATAATGTCGCCTTTGCGCTGGTCAGTAAAAAAGCCTATGGGCAGGTCAAGAATTTTATCGTATAGGTCGCCCCGCAGTTTTGTCATCACATAGTTACGCATGGGAGACATTATCCTGAACGACAGGTACGTGAACAGGTTTTTAAGAAAAATAGAAACAATAATAACACCACAAATGGCCCCTAAAGCGGCCTCCTTGCCAAACTTGTTAATAATGAAGCTTATGCAATATTTAAGGTAATCTAACATGCCAGCTGCACTAAAGCTAAAAACCGGTTTTACGGTTACCAGCTTTTCCAAATTAAAAAGCAGTTGCAAAAAAGGAGCCAGCATGGTTAGGGAGATAAGGGAGAATAGGATAGAAAGCAAAATGCACAGAATATATAATGCAATATTTTGTTTCTGGTCTCTTAAATAGAAAAGGATTCGTGAAAATCGCTTCATGTAATTGAATATATCCGTTTAAAACCTGCAAAGTAACTAATTTTGTACCCAACAAAATGTTAGAATATGGAGGAAGGCAAAAGGCAGCGCCAGGTGGCGGGTGTATTACAGGAAGAGTTTAACGACGTTTTCCAACGGTTGGGTTTAAATATGATTGATGGTGGCATGGTGTCTATCTCATCGGTAAAAGTAACCCCCGACCTACTGGAAGCCAGGGTTTACCTAAGCCTTTTTAAAGTGGCCGACACAAGCATTGCCATGAAAAAAATTGAAGACAGGGCTTGGGAGATAAAAAAAGAACTGGCCAACCGGGTAAAAAACCAGCTTCGGCGCATACCGGTGTTGCATTTTTACTTAGACGATACCCTTGACTATGTATTTAAGATGGAGGAATTGCTGAAAAGCATCAGTACAACAACCCCCTCCGCCCCATAAAGTGAGGGACTATGACGAAGGATTAAGGCGAAGTATGGAACCCATTTTTGATGGCCTAAATTTCAAATCAAGCAATGAATAAAATTACGAAGCGTACAGTTATCCCTTTAGGGGGCAGAGGGGGTTGCTGTGGGGCGGGCTTGGAGGGTTTCTCATGAACCTTCTTTTCGCTTGGCGTTACTTCAGGTCAAAAAAATCAACCAATGCCATCAACATTATTGCTTGGATAAGCGTGGTTGCCGTGGGTGTTGCCACTGCCGCGTTAATAGTGGTGTTGAGTGTGTTTAACGGTTTTGAAAGCTTGGTTAAAAGCCTGTATGGCGATTTTTTTAGCGATATCAAAATTGTACCAGCCAGTGGAAAGTTTATGCAGGTTACCCCTACGGAGATAAAAAAAATATCTTCTGTTAAGGGCGTGGGTAACCTAAGTTTTGTGGTGGAAGAAAGGGCGTTATTGGTAAATGGCGACTACACCAGTTTTATATACTTAAAAGGTGTGGATGAAGGCTATACCAAGGTAAACCGCCTATCGCAGCACATTGTACGGGGAAAGTACGATTTGGGTACTGCTGATAACCCCGGCTTGGTGTCAGGCGTTGGCATAGAAAATGCCGTTGGCGCCATACCAGACAGTAAAATACCCCAGCCGTTGGTGGTGTACCTGCCCAACCGCAAGGCATCTAGCTTTAATAATTTGGATGCCATGCACAGCTTTAATATTAATGCGGCCGGTACTTTTACCGTGCAGCAGGAGTTTGACGATAAATTTGCCTTTACCAACCTGGCTTTTGTGCAGTATATGCTTGACCTTAACCCCGATGAGTTTACGGGCGTAGAAGTGGCCATTTATAAAACAGAGGAAAGCATGAAAATAAAACAGCAGCTGCAGCAGGCCCTCGGCGGGCGTTATAAAGTACAAACCCGCCTTGAGCAAAACCAAAGCCTTTTTACGGCCATGCAAATAGAAAAATGGGTAATATTTGCCATATTAACCCTAATACTTACCGTGGCTGCTTTTAACATGATTGGCGCGTTAACCATGCTGGTGTTGGAAAAACAAAAAGACATTGCCGTATTAAAGGCCATGGGTGCCAACGATGGCCGCATTATGCAAATTTTTTTAACCGAGGGCTTTCTGCTCTCGGGCATTGGGGGCTTTGGCGGTATGCTACTGGCCTTTATTATTTGCATGGTGCAAATACAATTTAAACTGGTAAAACTGGGTGGCGGTACTTTTATTATTGATGCCTACCCGGTAAAAATGACCGTACAGGATTTTGTGTTGGTTGCCCTTACCGTTATGCTGGTGGCCGTTTTAGCCGCCTGGATACCCAGCCGAAAAGCAGCAGGGCAATCTTTTCAACTTAAAAGCTAACCTTTTTAAAATAAAAACGGGTATAACCCAGTGTTGGATTTTACCCGTTTTACAGCAAAGTACCATCATTTTCTGCTATTGAAATAGTAGCTCTGTAGTTTGTTCTTTCACCATGTTTCTTACAGCAGTAGCAATACCCTGTGCATCGTAACCACATTCCTTATGCAATTCCTTAAGGGTGCCGTGTTCTACTAACCTATCGGGTATGCCCAATATATTCACTTCCGCGTTGTAGTTGTGTTGCGCCATAAACTCAAGCACCGCACTGCCAAAGCCCCCTACCACAGTACCGTCTTCAACGGTAATAACCTTGTTGTATTTGCTAAAAACTTCGTGCAGCATGGTTTCATCAAGGGGCTTAACAAAGCGCATATCGTAGTGTGCAGGGTCGGTGCCGGCAGTGCGTAATTCCCTTATAGCCGCTGTTACAAAATTGCCTACATGCCCAATACTAAGTATCGCAACGTCCCTCCCATCTTTTATCTTTCTACCCTTGCCAATCTCAATTTCCTCAAAAGGTTTTTTCCAATCGGGCATAACGCCTTCACCACGCGGGTATCTTATCACAAAAGGGTATTTATTCTTCTCTAACTGTGCGGAATACATCAGGTTGCGCAATTCCTGCTCGTTCATCGGCGAGCTAATGACCATATTGGGTATACAGCGGAAAAACGCAATATCGTATGCACCGTGGTGTGTTGGGCCATCTTCGCCAACCAGCCCAGCCCTATCCAAGCAAAATACTACCGGCAACTTTTGTATCGCCACATCATGCACCGCCTGGTCGAACGAGCGCTGCATAAAAGATGAGTAAATATTGCAATATACACGCAGGCCTTGGGTGGCTAAACCCGCGCTTAAGGTAACCGCATGTTGCTCGCAAATGCCCACGTCAATGGCACGGTGTGGCATTTTTTCCATCATAAATTTAAGCGACGACCCACTCGGCATGGCGGGCGTTATACCAAAAATGGCATCGTTTTTTTCGGCCAGTTCTATAATGGTATGCCCAAATACATCTTGGTATTTAGGCGGCTGCGGTGCGTCAAACTGCTTTTTGTAAATCTCACCCGTTACTTTATCAAAAAGGCCGGGCGCGTGCCATTTGGTTTGGTCTTTCTCTGCCAAGCTATACCCCTTACCCTTTACCGTAATAATATGCAGCAACTTTGGCCCAGGTATATCTTTAAGGTCGTTAAGGGTGTCAACCAATTTTGCAATATTATGCCCGTCAATGGGGCCAAAATACCGCATTTGCAGTGCTTCAAACAAGTTACTGCTTTTGCTTACCATACCTTTTAGGCTGGCTTCCAGTTTGCTGGCCATGCCCCTGCCAAAACGTTTACCTTTTGGCAGTTTACCCAATAGTTTCCACACTTCATCGCGCATCTTGTTGTAGGTGTGGCTGGTGGTAATATCCGTCAAATATTCCTTTAGCGCACCCACATTGGGGTCAATGCTCATGCAATTGTCGTTCAATATCACCAGCATATCGGCGTCTGCCACGCCCGCATGGTTCAACGCTTCAAAAGCCATACCGGCTGTCATGGCCCCATCGCCGATAACGGCGATTGCTTTACGGTTTTCACCTTTATATTTAGCCGCTATGGCCATACCCAAGGCGGCCGAAATAGACGTTGAGGAATGCCCCACGCCAAACGTGTCGTATTCACTTTCGCTTCGTTTGGGAAAGCCGCTTAGGCCCCCATACTTGCGGTTAGTGGCAAAATTATCCCTTCTGCCAGTTAATATTTTATGGCCGTAGGCTTGGTGCCCAACATCCCATACAAGCTGGTCATAAGGGGTATTGTATACGTAATGCAAGGCCACACTTAACTCCACTACGCCTAAGCTTGCTGCAAAATGTCCACCATGTACGCTCACTACGTCAATAATATATTGGCGCAACTCGTCACAAACTTTGTGCAGTTGCTCCCTACCTAATTTTTTTAGGTCGGCGGGGCTGTCAATATTTTTTAACAATAGGCCTGGTGTAATTTCCATCACTGCGCAGTTTATTATGTAAAAGTAGCAAATTTGCCGGTTGGTTGCATAAACACCCCAGTTCAAAAAAAGTTGAAGGGTTAAGTTTTGGGCGGGTTTTAACAAACTATGTTGGTTTTTAAGCCAAATAGAAGGCCTATTTGCCATTAATCACATGGTTATCAATTGTAGTTGCCTAATAACTTATTTTTGTTATTACCATGATGAAGAAATTGTCAGCATATTGGGTGTGCCAAATTATTGGGTGGTCGTTGTACGGATTATCATTCTTTTTTCTCGCGAGGATATTTGAACAAGAAATTACCCCTCTTTTCCGTAACCGTATCGTGCTTTGGCTAGTATTGGGTATTATTTCAACGGATGTGTTCCGCCGTGTCATCCACGCCCGAAAAATGTTACCGCCGCTACAGGGCAAAAAATGGGCCGAGCTTTTTATAACAGTTTTGTTAATCAACTTTTTGTACAGTTTCTCTACCAGCGCCATTGTAGAGTTGATAAAATTGTACGACCCTAAAATCAAGTCGTTTTCAAAACGCATTTTATACGAATTTTTTAACGACGGTTTTATCATCATATTTTGGACCGCCATTTATTATATTTGGCATTACATTGAAGCATCCCGCAAAACCGAATTCGACAAGGTACAATTGGAAAGCTTGGTTAAGGAATTGCAGCTGAAAACGATAAAATCGCACATAAACCCACATTTTATTTTTAATGCCCTTAACAGCATACGCGCCCTGGTGGACGAAAATCCAGGTCGTGCAAGAACAGCCATCACCGAGCTGAGTAATATATTGCGCAGCAGTATGCAGGCTGAAAAATTAGAAACGGCACCGTTGGAAAAGGAACTAAATTTGGTAAAGGATTATTTGGAACTTGAGCATATTCGTTTTGAAGACCGGTTGCGGGTTGAGTACGAAATAGACGAGGATACCCTTGACCAACAAGTACCACCCATGATGTTGCAAACACTGGTGGAAAATGCCATAAAACACGGCATAAGCAAGCAGGTTGAGGGGGGGTGTATAAAGATCGTATCTGACTTTAAGGACGAGGTGCACGAATTGCTGGTACAAAACACAGGGCATATTGACGGGGTAGTAAATACCGACGGGTTTGGCATAGCAAGCACCCAAAACAGGCTGAAATTGTTGTACGGTAACAAAGCGGCATTTGAAATTAAAAACGTACATGGCAATATGGTGCAGGCAAAAGTAACTATACCTGTTAACCACGCGTAGGTTACACGTTTCAAGTTATTGGTTACAGGTAGGCGAAGGAAAGGTGGTTGCTTTTTGCCAGTTAGGGGATGCCGGTTAGCAAACGACAACTGTGGGTGGATAACATAATTTTTATTGGATAGAACATTTTACTAACAACCGTATATACTGGTAACTGGAAACTTGTAACTGGTAACGTTTAATTATACACAACAAACTGATAATATATGCCCATTAAAGCGATAATTATTGATGATGAACGCTTAGCGCGGAACGAGCTAAAAAAGCTACTGTTGGAGCATGGTGATATTGAAGTAATTGACGAAGCCGCCAATGTAGACGAGGGGATTGAAAAAATTGAACTACAAAACCCCGACCTTATTTTTTTGGATATACAGATGCCCGGTAAAACCGGCTTTGACCTGTTAGCCGAATTGGAACGGGCACCGCATGTAATTTTTACAACCGCCTACGATGAATATGCGCTAAAAGCATTTGAAGTAAACGCGTTGGATTACTTGTTAAAACCCATAGAACCAAAGCGCCTGGCAGACGCCATACACAAATTACAATATGAAATAAGCAAGGAAAACGCTGGCGTTAACGGCGTAAACCGTGGACCGCTTACCGAGCTAGACCAGGTTTTTGTAAAAGACGGGGAGCGTTGCTGGTTTGTAAAACTGGGCGAAATACGATTGTTTGAAAGTGTTGGCAACTATGCCAAAGTATTTTTTAGTACCAACAAGCCATTAATATTAAAGTCGTTAAACGCCTTGGAGGAAAGGTTAGATGAGCGGATGTTCTTCCGTGCAAACCGCAAACACATCATTAACCTGCGCTGGATAGAAAAAATTGAACCCTACTTTAACGGCGGCCTATTGGTGGAGCTAAAGGGCGGTGAAAAAATTGAAGTAAGCCGCCGCCAAACAGTTAAGTTTAAAGAAATGATGTCGTTATAAACCGCCTGTTTAATAGCAACATTTATCTGTTGATATAGGCCACCCTATTGGTGTGGGCATTTACACTAATGACGCCGGGGCTGCTTTGAAACTGGCAAAAAATTTCTAATTTCACAAAAGCAATGTGAACTTGTGCATTAGTTTTGCTGCACTAAAAATCAGCGTGCTGCTGCGTAATAAAAAGTTTAGCGCAACAAATATCACAGCGATGTTTAAAAAAGGAGTTAGTTATTTATTGTTATGCTGTTTATTAAACATGCTTACAACCCTGCCCGGCAGGTGTTGTGTGCACGACGATTTTAAACATGGCACTAACAGTATTGCAAAAACACACTCCCAAACATTGCTCGCATTTATTGTTGAGGAAATGCTGGACAAACACGAATCGGAGTCTGATTCTGACGACAGCGATTGTTTCTGCACAATTTATAATGAGGCCCAGGGAACCAATACACAGGTAACCGCAACAACAAAACAGTTTTTATCAGCGGGGCAAACGGCTATTATTTTTGCGACCGTCAGCATTTCGGATGACCTGGGCTATTTCGGCCGCAAATTTTCACTTCCGCCACATTACAACTACCTTTTTCGGCTTACGCCCTTTTAGCACTTGCATTTACTTGTATCGGCTTCTTATCCAATCATTACACTAATAACCTTTTGTGCCGTGTACTTTTTAGGTACACCACATACCCTTGATGGGCATAGCCGTGCAATGGTATTACCCCTATGGTTTTTCTAAAACGAAGCAAAGACTTATAACCAGTAAATGCTAACAAAATGACGCGGATGAGGTATTTTTTACCCTTATTTCTATGTATATATGGCTGCAACGCTACTGCGGGCAGCGAAAACAAAACTACACCCACAGAACTGCCGGTAATTGCACTGGCCCAAAAAGACACCCTGTTGTACCAAGATTATGTTACCGATATACAGGCAGTAAAAAATGTAGATATCCGAGCAAGGGTACAGGGTTTTTTGGAAAATATTTTTGTTGATGAAGGCCAAACAGTGAAAAAAGGCCAGCTGCTTTTTCAAATAAATGACCAAGAATATGTTACCGAACTGGCAAAAGCTAAAGCCAACCTATCCAGTGCTATTGCAGAGGCAAAAGGTGCAGACTTGGAAGTAGGCCGCACCAAAATACTAGTTGACAAAAATGTAATTACGCGGTCGGAACTTGACTTGGCCGAAGCAAAGCTAAAAGCGGCACAGGCCAAAATTGACGAAGCCAGGGCCTCGCAAACAAACGCCGAAACAAAACTTTCGTATACAAAAGTTTTATCACCCTTCGACGGCGTTATTGACCGCATACCGCTAAAAACTGGCAGCCTTATTGACCAAGGGGCATTGCTAACCACCATCTCAGACATACATGAGGTGTACGCCTATTTTAATGTGTCGGAAAATGAATACCTGCAATACGAAAAGGCTATTAAACGAGATGCCCACGCCCAAAACAATATAATACAGTTGATATTGTCCGACGGCTCAAAATACGAGTACGACGGAAAAATTGAAACATTAGACGGCCAGTTTGACAACAATACCGGCTCCATCGCTTTTAGGGCAAGGTTTGCCAACCCTGAAAAGCTTTTAAAGCACGGTGCATCGGGCAAGGTGCGGCTAACCACAGAGGAAGACAACGCCATACTGGTGCCGCAGAAATCGGTATTTGAGATACAGGATAAAAACTATGTTTTTATAGTGGATAAAAACAACACGGCAAGGATGCGCAGTTTTGTACCCAAAACACGTATTAACCAGTTTTATATCCTACAATCGGGCTTGCAGGCAGGCGATTTAATAGTGTATGAGGGCGTGCAAAGCCTTAGGGACGGCACACTTATAAAACCGCGCTTTATAAACGTTGACAGCCTAGTTGCACAGCGGTAGTGCCAGCGCAATACCATTTAGCCAACACATGCAAACTGCCGTTTGCCCTATTGCCTCATTTTTAATACCACTAAAACATGGTTGAAACATTTATCAGGCGGCCTGTGCTGTCGCTTGTAATATCGTTAATAATAACACTGCTTGGCCTGCTGGCTTTGTTCACCCTGCCCGTAACGCAGTTTCCAGATATTGTGCCGCCCTCGGTTACCGTAACCGCAAAATATACTGGCGCAAACGCCGAAGTTTGTGCCAAGGCTGTTGCAACACCGTTAGAAAGAGCCATCAACGGGGTGCCGGGCATGACTTATATGAGTTCTGTATCCAGCAACAATGGCACCACCATCATCTCCATTTCATTCAAGGTAGGGACCGACCCCGACCAAGCCGCCGTAAACGTTCAAAACCGGGTCACCACGGTTTTGGACGAGCTGCCCGAGGAAGTAATAAAAGCCGGTGTAACCACCGAAAAAGAAGTAAACAGCATGCTGCTTTACTTAAACATAATGAGTGACGACACCACGGCTGACGAAAAGTTCATTTATAATTTTGCCGACATAAACGTATTGCAGGAACTGAAACGGATTGAAGGTGTGGGCTTTGCAGAAATTATGGGCAGCCGTGAATATTCTATGCGCGTGTGGCTAAAACCTGATAGGATGGTGGCCTACAATGTGTCGGCCCAAGAAGTGGTAGATGCCCTTCGAAACCAAAACGTGGAGGCAGCACCTGGTAAAACGGGGGAAAGCAGTGGCAGGGAGGCCCAAGCCATGCAATACGTATTAAAATATACCGGTAAATTTTTTGAGCCTAAACAGTACGAAAATATTGTAATAAGGGCTGATAATGAAGGCTCAGTATTGCGCATTAAAGATATTGCCGATATTGAATTTGGCGCACTTACCTACGGCATGGTGTCAAAAACCGATGGTAGGCCTTCTGCCTCCATCATGTTAAAGCAAAGGCCGGGTTCCAACGCGCGGGAGGTGATTGAGAACGTGAAACAAAGAATGGCTGAGTTAAAACAAAGTGCCTTCCCCCCTGGAATGGTGTACAATTTTGCCTACGATGTGTCACGCTTTCTAGATGCTTCCATACACGAGGTAATCCGCACACTGTTCGAAGCGTTTTTATTGGTATTTGTGGTGGTGTTTATCTTCCTGCAAGATTTCCGTTCCACCCTTATACCCGCACTGGCAGTACCCGTGGCATTGATAGGCACCCTTTGCTTTATGCAGGTAATGGGCTTTTCCATCAACCTGTTAACCCTTTTTGCCCTTGTACTTGCGATAGGTATTGTGGTTGACAATGCCATTGTGGTGGTAGAGGCCGTGCATGTAAAAATGACCAAGCTGCACTTGCCCGCCATGGAAGCCACCATTGAAGCCATGAAGGAAATTAGCGGGGCTATACTGGCCATTACGCTGGTTATGTCGGCTGTGTTTGTGCCGGTGGCATTTTTGTCGGGCCCGGTGGGGGTGTTTTACAGGCAGTTTTCGCTTACGCTGGCAATAGCCATTGTAATATCGGGCATTAACGCATTAACGTTAACGCCGGCACTTTGCGCATTAATGCTAAGGCATGCCCCGGCGCGAAAAAAGAAAAACCTGTTGCAGCGTTTTTATGCCGTTTTTAACAAAGGTTATGATGCCACCGAAAATAAATACCAACAATTGGTGGGCAGGCTGGCAGGCCGCAAGTTGGTTACCATGGCCATGTTACTGGCCTTTTTGGCGGCCACCTGGGGCATTGGCAGCGTTTTGCCGGGTGGGTTTATACCAACCGAAGACCAAGGGATGATTTATGTTAACGTTACCACGCCCGCCGGCTCAACCGTTGAACGAACCGAAAAAGTGTTGGAAGAAATACAAAAGGCAGCTACCAAAATGGATGCCGTAGAAAACGTTTCGGTATTGGCAGGCTATAGCTTGGTTACCGAAGTGGCAGGGGCCTCCTACGGCATGGCCATGATAAACCTGAAGGGCTGGGAAGAACGCAAAGAATCGGTAAACGACTTGATAAAAAAGTTGCAGGAAACCACTAAGCACGTAAGTGATGCCAGTATTGAATTTTTACCCCCGCCCACCGTGCCCGGCTTTGGTAACAGCAGCGGCTTTGAACTGCGCATTTTGGATAAAACCGGAAGTGGCGACTTGCAAAAAACAGCGCAGGTAACCAACAGCTTAATTGATGACCTTAAAAACGGCAAAGTTGTGGGCAGTGCTTTTACGGGCTTTGACCCGGCCTTTCCACAATACATGATACATGTTGACCAAGACATGGCCGCTAAAAAAGGCGTTACAGTTGATAATGCGATGAGTACGCTACAAACCCTGATGGGCAGCTTTTACGCCACCAATTTTATACGGTTTGGCCAAATGTACAAGGTTATGGTACAGGCATACCCCAACTACCGAACAAAGCCAGAGGATATTTTGAACATGTTTGTCAAAAATAGTAAAGGGGAACAGGTGCCCTATTCAACTTTTATTTCGCTGGAAAGGGTGTATGGCCCAGAACAATTAACACGGTACAATATGTACAACTCGGCATTGGTTACTGGTGACGCAGCACCTGGCCACAGCAGTGGCGAGGCCATTGCCGCAGTGGAAAAACTGGCCAAGGAAAAACTGCCACGGGGTTTTAGCTACGAATGGAGTGGCATGACCCGCGAACAGATTCTTTCAGGCAACCAAGCCATCTACATATTTATCATCTGCCTGATTTTTGTGTACCTTATTCTGGCCGCCCAATACGAAAGCTTTTTGCTACCGCTGCCCGTGATACTATCATTGCCTACCGGGGTGTTTGGTGCCTTTTTAGGCCTTAAGCTGCTGGGCCTGGAAAACAACATTTATGCGCAGGTGGCATTGGTTATGTTGATTGGCCTGCTGGGTAAGAATGCCATATTAATTGTAGAGTTTGCCATACTGCGGCGCAACGAAGGCCACTCAGTTTTGGAGGCCGCCAAGCAGGGGGCGGTATCCCGCTTGCGCCCGATATTAATGACATCTTTTGCTTTTATTGCCGGGTTAATACCCTTGTGCGTAGCCTCCGGGGCCGGGGCGTTGGGTAACCGTTCCATTGGCACGGCAGCGGCGTTCGGCATGCTGTCAGGCACCCTATTTGGGGTAATCCTCATACCCGGGCTATATACAATATTTGCCTCGCTGGCAGAAAGAAAGCACCGGAAAAACCATGAAACCCAGCCTTTTTCAGAGGAGGTGTCGGAGCATATCCAAGACCATAACCCACACCCACACCACCCTTTGCCAAACCAATAAACAACATAGTACAAATGACTAAATATATTAAACCCCTTATCGTGTACACACTGGCTGGTTCTCTATTGTCGGGCTGTGGTGCCATGCAAGCTGCAACCGAGGAAAAACTACCAGTGCTGCCACAAACATTTGGCAGCAGCAGCGACTCGGCTACGGTTGCCGATATAGCCTGGCGTACATTTTTTACCGATACCAACTTGGTTAGGCTAATAGATGCGGCCGTTGAAAACAACCCGGATGTTAAAACCGCGCTGCAAAGGGTGGTTATGGCAAGGGCGGATATAAGGGCAAGCAAAGGTGCCCTGTTGCCTAACATTGACGCAATACTTTCCGCAGGGGCGGATAAATACGGAGACTACACCATGAACGGTGTGGGCAACTACGACACCAACCTATCCCCAAACATTGACAAAGACCAGCACATACCCACCAGCCCCACCACCGATGTTTTTCTGGGCCTGCGCAGTGCTTGGGAGGTGGATATTTGGGGTAAATTAAAAAGCAAAAAAAAGGCGGCCTATGCCCGTTACCTCGCCTCAGAAAAAGGCAGGCAATGGGTAACCACCCAGCTGGTTGCCGAGGTAGCAACCCTATACTTTGCTTTGGTGGCGCAGGATGACAACCTCTCCGTTATACAAAGCAATATACAATTGCAGGAAAAGGCCTTTGACATTGTGCAAACCCAAAAAGAGGGGGGCAGGGCGACCGAGTTAGCGGTGCAGCAGTTTAAAGCACAGTTATTGCATACCAAAGGTTTGGCGTACGAAATAAAACAATCCATAACAGTGCTTGAAAACGGCCTAAACGTGCTGTTGGGCAGGTACCCCCAACCCATTGCCCGCAGCATTTCAATCGTGCGCCAGCCATTGCCTCTGCAATTGCAGGCGGGCATCCCTTCTGGCATGTTACGCCGCCGGGCAGACATACAACAGGCCGAACTGCAACTAATGGCAACAAAGGCCAACACAGAGGCGGCCAGAAAAGCTTTTTTGCCATCATTAAACATCACCCCCTATTTGGCCGTAAATGCGTTTAACCCATCGCTGCTGTTTTCAGCAGGCTCGCTGGTGTACGGCGCACTTGGCGGCCTTACTGCCCCGGTGTTTAACAAATACCAATTGAAAACCAATTTCGCAATCGCCAACGCAGAACAGGCCAGCGCGCTGTACAATTACCAAAAAACCATACTGCAAGGCTTTAGCGAGGTGGTTACCAACCTGCAAGCCTTGGAAAATTATAAAAACTTTTACGAAATTAAAGAAGACGAGGCCCGCGTGCTACAAAACGCAGCTACCACCGCCAACGAACTTTACCTGAACGGTGCCGCCACCTACTTAGAGGTGATAACTGCCCAAAAAGGTGTGCTGGATGCCGAGCTGGAAGTAATCACCGGCAAAAAAGCATTGTTTGCAGCGTCGGTTGATTTGTACAGGAGCTTAGGGGGTGGTTGGCAGTAAGGCCGCATGCTGTTTTCTGCAATGGCATTACTACGTGTGTAAAACTTAGTAATGCCATTGTTGTTTGTATAATAATAACGCTTGCAATTTAACTACGCAACTTTCCTGCTTATCATCAACGCAACAAAATAAATCTTTCAAGTTTCATGTAAAATATTTGACATCACCAATTTAAGTTGCTGCTATTACTTTTTTATGAAACGTGGCTGCTAAATGTCTTATCGCCCCTTTTAATGCAAAAGCGTACCAACTATTTTTGTTATGGACCTTTCATAAATATTTGGTTATTACAACACACCAATACTTGCTGATTAACAACTACCCTTAACCTTAATAGGTATACCACAGTGGCTGCATACTTGTTGCGCGTAATAATTAATTTTCAACAAAAAAGACTAATGCCACACATTTGCAAATTGATGATAAACATTAGTATCATAACATTGCATACGTTGGCATTGTTTATTTAAAAAGTGCATTTTAGTTTCAAAAGCCAAACAAATTTTAGTACAACAAACTGCTTGCATTGTTTAATAAAATAAAAATATTTGTCATACAACAATTTAAAATATGCCTGTGTTTACTAGTACATAAAAACTAATTTATGAAAATTTTAAAAAGCATCGCTCTTTTTTTTGTAGCAGGCATTTTTGCGTTTAACGCCTCCGCACAAACAGCAACACAGGATATTGTGGCTGTTGCTGCCGGCTCAAAAGACCATACAACCTTAGTTACAGCCGTTAAGGCGGCAGGGTTGGTAGAAACATTAAAAGGCAAAGGGCCCTTTACAGTATTTGCCCCAACCAACGAAGCATTTGGCAAACTGCCAGCGGGTACGGTTGAAACACTGCTGAAGCCCGAAAACAAAGCAAAGCTAACAGCCATACTTACGTACCACGTAGTAGCTGGTAAGCTTACTGCCAAAGCAGTATTGGCAGCCATTAAAAAAGGTAACGGCACAGCTGTTTTAACCACTGTACAGGGTGGTAAACTAACCGCAGCCATTGAGGGCGGAAAAGTAGTTTTAACTGATGAAAACGGCGGCAAATCAACTGTTACCGCAACAGATTTGGCAGCCACCAACGGTGTTATACATGTAATTGACACCGTGGTATTGCCTAAATAAAAAATAAATGTTTTATACGGCTGGTCGCTTTGTTGGCCAGCCGTTTTTTTGTTCTTTGTAATGTTCAACATAACTGCCGGCCAAGCCACAAAAACGTTAAACATATGTAAGCTTCGTAGTTGTTTACACTGTATGTTCATCAATTAAAACGTTGCTTAGTATAACAATTTCTTCATATAATAAAATCGGCCA
>Ga0007810_1000148_pt1 | contig 20619 bp, 16 predicted proteins | sample CryBogCBE15Jun09_FD_71193 | JGI IMG/M metagenome (GOLD analysis project Ga0007810, IMG submission 71193) | Freshwater microbial communities from Crystal Bog, Wisconsin, USA - CBE15Jun09 | ecosystem: Environmental > Aquatic > Freshwater > Lake | place: Crystal Bog, Wisconsin, USA | collected...
AACCCTATCCCCGCCATTTAAATATTATTGTTTCGTCAGCCTGTTTAAATTCAATTTCAAATAAATCAAAAACCACTTCACGCCCAAGAATTATATCGTCGTCGCCACCCTCCAACAGCCAAGCGACGGGCAGTTTAAAAGTATGGCCGTCAATTGTGCACTCCAATTCTTTTTCTAAAAAAGTAAAGGAGCCAGAAACGCCATACCCTTTTCGTCTAACTTCCTCTACCCCGTCTGCGAATCCCAAATCCTTTCCGGTTTGGTAAGGGAGTATAGTAAAGTCAGAGCCGGAATCAATTAGTACCGTCTGTTTGAGTTTTTTGGCGGCACTCTTTAAAATCACAGGGTATTCGGGTACCCAATAATGGCCGTCATCTCTAATGGTGTATACGTTCTTTTTTGCCATCCGCACTGCAAACGCCCTCGGCTGGCCAAAATATTTACTTACATGCCAGGTGGTGTAATCTTCCGTTACAGCTTCCGCTTTGGCAATTACTTCAGCTAATTGCGGCCCAAACGCAATTAAGCCTTGCTCGTTGTTATAGGCAATCCAGTTGCCTTTGTATTGCAACAGCAAGTCAAGGTTTTGGTTAATCCAACTGTTTTTATTTTTTGTTATTTTCGGTGTCATAACAATTTTCGTTTCGGTCAAAACAGCAATTTGTATACTTGGTAGTTGTTATACACAAATATACTTAACCAACTAATGTTTAAAATGCCGTAACCCTGTAATCACCATCGCAAGGTTATTTTCAACGCAGTACTCAATGCTGTCTTTATCCCGTATGCTGCCACCGGGCTGTATAAATGCTTCAATGCCTTCGGCATGTGCCATCTTAACGCAATCGTTAAAAGGGAAGAAGGCGTCACTGGCCAGCACGGCACCTTTTAAGTCAACATTAAATTGCTTAGCCTTGTCAATGCTCTGGCGCAAGCTGTCAATACGGCTGGTTTGGCCGCAGCCTTTGCCCACAAGCTGCTTATTTTTAATTAGCGCAATGGCGTTGCTTTTTAGGTGCTTGCAAACAATATTGGCAAACACAAGGTCTTCTTTTTCAGCAGCGGTGGTTTCCCTGCCGCCTGCTTCTTTCCATTCTTGGTAATTGCCTTCGTCGTTATCCTGCACCAATGTGCCATTGAGGATTGACCTAAAAGACTTTGTTTTATGCTTGCCACCGCCTGCTTTCAGTTCAAGAAGTATTCGGTTCTTTTTGGCTTTTAATACAACCAATGCATCCTCATCAAACGCAGGGGCTATCAATACCTCAAAAAATATCTCGCTGATGGCTTGTGCGGTTTCTTTGTCAATGGCTGCATTGCTAACCAATACCCCGCCAAAAGCACTTTCGGGGTCACCGGCCAAACCGGCATCCCAACATTCCTTCACGGTGGGCCTGCTGGCAATACCGCAAACATTGGTATGTTTAATTACGGCAAAAGTGGCATCCTTGCCCTCGTTGCCCGTAAACTCATTAATCAGCTGTATGGCAGCATCCACATCAACCAAATTGTTGTACGACAGTTCCTTGCCATGCAGTTGGGTAAACACCTCCGTTAGGTCGCCAAAAAAAACGGCGTGCTGGTGTGGGTTTTCCCCATACCGCAACGGCTGTTGTGCCGCCAGTGGGTGTATAATGGTGCCGTTAAAATAGTTGTTGATGGCAATATCGTAGTTCATTACCACTTCAAAAGCCTTGGCTGCATATTCGCGGCGTTGCTCAATAGTGGTTTCGCCTTGTTGGGTTTTCAGTAGCTCCACAAGCCCGGCATAACTGTGCTTGGCGGCAATAACCACCAGGTGCTTGAAGTTTTTAGCAGCTGCACGTATCATGCTTGGGCCACCGATGTCTATTTTTTCAATAATCAGTTTTTCCTCGCTTGTGCTTTTAAGGGTTTCCTCAAAAGGGTATAGGTCAACAATAACCAGGTCAATTTCGGGTATGTTGAACTCCTTCATTTCTTGCACGTCTTGCTCGTTATCCCTCCGCCCCAAAATACCCCCAAAAATGGAAGGGTGCAGCGTTTTAACCCGGCCGCCTAAAATAGACGGGTAGGTGGTTAGGCTTTCAACGGCCACGCAGGGTATTTGAAGGTCTTCTATAAATTTTTGGGTGCCACCTGTGGTATAAATGGTTACGCCAAGATTGTGTAATTCCCTAACAACAGGTTCAAGGCCGTCTTTATAAAAAACGGAGATAAGCGCAGAAGTGATTTTTTTTTGCATGGATGAAGTTTTTGACAAGCCTTCGAAGGCTCTCAAAAAACCTTGAAGGGATGATTATAGGTTTATTTCAAAGGCACCCTGCTCGGGCACCGAATAAAAACGCAAATGTAGGCTGTCGCAGGCTTTTTTCCATGCCCGTATTTTTAACAGGGGGTTGCTGCTGTCAAAAACCAGCTGTTTAAACGCAAATACCCGGTTAATTTCTGGGATGGTGATGGTTGGCTTTTTAGACAGGATGATAATATCCACAGTAATTTTGGTGCTTGCTTCAGGCAAAATGAAAGCATCATCAAGCAAAAGGATTTTTGTGTGGTGCACCCGCAGGCAGGCATTGGTAAAAGATGCTTTGGGTATGGTATCGGCCGAAGCAGTTGCCCTGTACATTATCCTGGCAGGTTTTAGGTTATACCGCTGTTGGGGCCCGTCCTGCAACAGGGTGCTGTCGCCCATAAAACGGTAGTGATGGCCTTGTATAATATCGATGGCGGTTTGGTGGGCCACATTGTATACAATTAGTTTTTGGTTGTTGCTTTGCGCCAGCATGGCCGCACTGGTATAAACAACCAGGGTGGCCAAAAAAACCAATGCGAGTATAAATGCACTGCCCGATTGCTTTAGCAGCCATACCGAGGCCGCAATAATGCAGGCATACAGCAACAGTGTTTGGGGCACATCCGCATAAATATTGTTCCAAACAGCAAAAGGCAGGCGGTTAATGTATTCAATAAAACCATCCAATAGTTGTATCATAAGCCCTACGGCAAAACCAACCCATTGGGCCAATGGGGCTATGGCAGAAACCAGGAGCAACAGTAACTCGCCGTACAAAATAAAGCCCGACAGCGGCACGGCAATAAAATTGGCCACGAGGAACATGTTGGCAAATTGGTGGAAGTAAAACAGTATTACCGGCACCGTTAGTATTTGTGCCGAAATAGTAACCGCTGTGGCCTCCCACACTTTGTTTAGCAATTTGTTTTTTACATAAAACCAGTTGTGCACAGGGCGGTAAAAAGCCACAATACTCAGCACTGCGGAATAGGAAAGAATAAAACCAGCATCCCACAAATAAAAAGGGTTGTACACCAACAAAAAAAATGCAGAAGCTGCCAAATTGTTATAGGTGTTTGTTTTTTTGCCCAGCACCTCCCCCAACACCAGGAATGAAAACATTACTGCCGCCCTGCCGATAGATGGCGCGCCCCCCGCCAGCAAAGTAAAAGCCCATAAAAAAATAAAAATGCTGATGGGCTTTGCCAAATTGGTAAACTTGTTGGTGGGCAGCAAGCCCCAAATACCTACCAGCAAAGCGTAAATCATGGCTAGGTGCAGCCCGCTAATGGCTACAATATGTATAACGCCTGTGTTGGTGTAAGCTTGCACAAGGTCGGCATCCAAATCTGCGCGGTAACCAATCAACAACGCCTCGGCCACACCACTTTCCTTTTCACCGGGTATATTGTTTTTTAGGGCTGCAATGGCAGCATCGCGCAGCTTGTACAACACCTGTTGAAAGCTGTTGCCTTGGTTGCCGGGCACCAGCACAAAGTCGCTGGGGTAAATAAATGTTTGGTAGGCAATTTGCTGCAACAGGCAGTACTGTTCGTAGTTAAAAGCACCTGGGTTGCCGCTGTTTTTAATAGGTTGCAGGGCTTTGTATACTATTATTTGCGTACCGTATTGTATGGGTGGCTGCTTACTACCCTTATAAAAGTATACAATTGCCTTGCCATACACTTTTTGCCAGCCATGGCCATCCTGCACCGCAGTAACCGAAGCCAGCGCCTTCCACGATTTTGGTTTTTCAACCAACGGCTCCTCCATGGTAAGCAACACTGTTTGCCCTGGTTGGTAACGGCTGGCTACCCACCGGGGGTTATGCCGCGCATCTTTGGCAAACGTTATTATCGCGCCGGCACACACAAACAACAACAGCACTAAAATACCCCTAAGCCAGTTGATGATAAATATTAGCGGGCTGGGTGCCAATGCAAAGCCAGCCAACAGCACACTGGTTGCGCCAAAACCAACAAACAACAGCATTGGTGTAAACTGGCCAAACCATTGCCCTACAATACCCACCACTAAGCACGCCAACAGCCTAACGAAAGGGTGCTTTTTTAAACGTATGGCGTGGGTATAAGGCATGGTTAAAAGTACACCACAAAATTTTTATGGTAAAAAATATATAGCAGCATTGGTGCAGGTATACGGTGGCACCGCTTGGATTACTTTTTTTAATGCGAAACCTAAAAAAGTAAATGTGTACGCACTCTATGGGTAAGATGATTAAAATTGTATTAGCCTAGGTTAATGACGGTACAAAAGCCTATTTTTACCATTCACCAGACCAATGTGTAAACCGCGATGAATGTTTTTTACCGGCACCTATTGCCGTGTACACTGTTTATTGTTTGCTGCCTGTGTTGCCACGCACAGATAGATACGTCGCTTTCTGGGCTTAAACGTAAAAATTCATTTGACACATCCGTAAAATCACCCTTATTGCTTATTGCTGATATTGCCATTAACGGCAATAGGCGAACAAAGTCGTACATTATAGAAAGGGAAATACCGTTTAAGCAGGGTGATTATATATCGAAAAAAGATTTAGAAAACCGGTTGGTTGTTGCCCGCCAACAGGTTACCAATACCAGCCTGTTTGCCGATGTGTATGTATATGTTGCCAGCCAACAGGGCGAACTGGTGTTTATTAACGTAGATGTTAAGGAGCGGTGGTATCTTTTTCCGTTGCCTTATTTTAAGCTGATAGACCGAAATTTTAATACCTGGTGGGTACAGGAAAAACGAAGCTTGGAACGGGTAGACTATGGGCTAAAATTTATGCAGGGCAATGTTAGCGGAAGAAATGACCGGTTAAACATATCCCTTATTTCCGGGTACGACCATCAGGTTGACCTTCAATACGTTATGCCATTTGCTGACCGTGCATTGAAAAACGGCTTTGGGGTACGGTTTGTTTTTTCGCAACAGCACGAGCTGGGCTATACCACCGATTTTAGTAAGCAGCTTTTTTATAAACAGGCGGCATATGTACGCAAGGTAATACGTGCCGAGGGCAGCTATTTTTACAGGCCTGCCATTAAAACGAGGCATAGTTTTAGGCTTGCTTACGTGCATGAGGAGGTGGCTGATACTGTTTTAAAACTTAACCCCGTTTATTTTGCCAATGGTGCCAGAGTATTATCGTACCCTGAGCTATCGTATGTGTTAAGCTATTTTGATGCCGATTATGTGGCTTACCCGCTAAAAGGCTTTTCTGGCGATTTTTCTTTTTTGCAAAGAGGGTTTAGCAACAATATGCACCTAACCCAACTGGGTTTTCACGCGGCCTACAGCCACGCATTTATAGCAAAAACAAATATTCAATTGCAAGGGGCCGGTATTTTAAAGCTTCCTTTTCAGCAGCCTTTTTTTAACAAGCAGCTTTTTGGGTACGGGGATGTTTTTTTACGGGGGCAGGAATATTATGTGGTTGATGGGGTGGCTGGCTTGGTGGTGCGTGCAACGGAACGGAAAAAGGTATTTTCGACCGCTATTAAACCGGGCGCAAAAAGTTTGTTACATGCAGCATTGCCTTTTACCTTTTATGCCAAAATATACAGCGATGTGGGTTATGGGTATAATCCTACACCAGGCACCAGCCTCTTGAATAATAAACTATTGGCCACTTGGGGGCTTGGGCTTGACATTATCTCCATTTACGATGCGGTATTTAAATTTGAATACAGCTTTAACCAATTGGGCGGACAGGGATTATTTTTTCATGTGCAGGCAGACTTTTAGTGCTATCTTGCCGTTAATCCGGCAGCCTTTTTAAGTGAAACTTGTGGTAATTTATACGCCTAAATGCCATAATAACAGTTAAGAATTACCCATACATTATAACACTAAATATGAAAATTGCAATTTACAGCAGGGGGCTTGAGCCTGATTTGCGGGGCCAACTGAATATTCTGTTAGACGAATTGCAGAAACACGACATTAAGATAACCCTTTTTGCATCGCTGGCTGAATACGATTTAGGCCTGTTTAGCCAAAACCTTTCTTTTTTTACTGGCTCACACGATTTAGACAGCAATATTGATTTTTTGATAAGCCTGGGCGGCGATGGCACCATACTGGATGCGGTAACACTGGTGCGCGATAAAAACATCCCGATACTCGGTATAAATTTTGGCCGGTTGGGCTTTTTGGCTGGCATAAGTAAAGAAGACCTTACCATAGCCGTTGACTCATTGGTGGGTTCAACTTATGTGGTTGACAAGCGTACCCTAATTCACCTAGATGCAGACTTGCCGCTGTTTGGTGAAACGCCTTTTGGGCTGAATGAGTTTGCGATACACAAACGCGACACATCGCCCATGATTAAGATACACACCTATTTGAACGGCGAATTCCTAAACTCCTACTGGGCAGACGGCCTGATTGTGGCTACACCCACAGGGTCTACGGGTTACAACATGAGTTGTGGCGGGCCCATTGTGTTTCCTGATTCCGCCAGTTTTGTAATTACCCCAGTGGCACCGCATAACCTTAACGTGCGGCCTATTATAGTGCCTGATGACAATATTATTTCGTTTGAGATAGAAGGCAGGAGCGACCAGTTTATTTGTGTGTTGGATGCCCGGCGCGAAATTGTGGATAAGGATATTCAGTTGGCTGTGAAGAAAGAAAAATTTACGGTAAACTTGGTGCGCTTAAATGAGAATAATTTTCTGTCTACCCTGCGTACAAAACTTACCTGGGGGCTGGATAAGCGTAATTGATGGCGTGAAACGGGAAACGTGAAACGTGAATGGTGAATGGTGAGCGGTGAATTGAATCGTGAAACGTGAAAGGTGAATGGTGAGCGGTGAAGGGTGAGCAGATCGTGAATGGAGAATCGAGTGATGAGGGAGGTGAATAGAACCTCCCAAACTAATAAGCAGACGGCTGTACGAAAAAAGCAATCAATCTTTTAGCAATTTGTCAACAGCTGTTATGGCAGTTTGTAACCTCTCGTTGTAATTGCCGCTGATAGTTACCCATGCCGTGGTTTGGTTAACCAGTATGTCTTTATATATCCGGTATAGTTCCTGCCGCGGTTTTTCATCGGGGTACTCACGTAAGGGGTCTGCCTGCCAAGGCAAGTCAATATCGCATAGCAGGTATAGGTCGTATTGGCGGGTGGCAATTTGCTCCAATATATAGTGGTGGCATTTGTTAAACACGTATTCGCACCAAACTTTCATCACGTATAAATCGGTATCAATAAAAATGGGTGTCGGTTGCTGGATACTGGTGTCCTGTTTGGATTCAGCCATAATTGTTCCGCGTATTTCCCCATAATCATATTGTGGCGGATTCTCCGGTTTGTATCCCCCATGTACTATAGACCATGGGTTATGGGCTTTCATACCGTTCACCATTGCCTTTTCCAGTGCAATCTGCCCTTTCGCAATGTTCATTAAATCTTCAAATGTATAGGCTGCCCCATTGTTCGTTAAATATTCCCTGGCATATTCGGGACACCACGTGGTATGGTAATGTTGGGCGAGCTGTTCGCATAATGTGCTTTTGCCAGTTGATTCCGGGCCAATTACCACTATTTTCTTTATTGCAGGCATTTTGCAAATGTGCAGGGCTTTATTTAAATAATGGTAGCGAAGGCGCAAAAAATACCCCGCAATTGCGGGGTGTTTTTTAAAGTATAATCGTAAGACTTATGCTTAACTATTCATGCTCGCCAAAAACTCTTCGTTGCTTTTGGTGCCGCGCATACGCTTAAGCAGTTCGGTCATGGCTTCTTCGGTGTTCATGTCGTTTATGTATAAGCGCAAGATGTTCATGCGTTTCAACACATCCCTTTCCAACAATAAGTCTTCGCGGCGCGTTGATGATGCCACCAGGTCAATAGCCGGGTAAACACGTTTATTGGCCAGGCGGCGGTCAAGCACCAATTCCATGTTGCCCGTGCCTTTAAACTCTTCAAATATCACCTCGTCCATTTTGCTGCCAGTTTCAATCAATGCAGTGGCCAAAATGGTTAACGAGCCACCGTGTTCAATTTTACGGGCAGCACCAAAAAATTGCTTGGGTTTTTGCATGGCGTTTGCTTCAACACCACCACTCAATACTTTACCGCTGGCGGGTGCCACGGTATTGTGGGCGCGGGCCAAACGCGTAATGGAATCTAGCAATATAACCACATCGTGGCCGCACTCTACCAAACGCTTTGCTTTTTGCAGGGCAATGCTGCTAACTTTAACGTGCTTTTCAGCAGGCTCGTCAAAGGTGGAAGCAATTACTTCTGCCCTTACGCTGCGTTCCATATCGGTAACTTCTTCCGGGCGCTCGTCAATCAGCACCACCATCAGGTAGCATTCGGGGTGGTTGGCAGCAATGGCATTGGCCACTTCTTTCAACAGCATGGTTTTACCCACTTTTGGCTGGGCAACAATAAGGCCACGCTGGCCTTTGCCTATGGGGGTAAACAGGTCAATAATCCTTGTGCTAAAGTTGGTTGGGGAAGTGAACAGGTTCATCTTCTCAAACGGAAACAGCGGCGTAAGGTAATCAAACGGTACACGGTCCCTTACTTCATCGGGGTTTTTGTTATTAATGGTTTCTACCTTTAACAACGCGAAATATTTTTCACCTTCTTTGGGTGGCCGTACCGCACCACATACCGTATCGCCAGTTTTAAGGCCAAACAGTTTTATTTGTGAAGGCGACACATATACATCATCTGGGGATGATAAATAATGGTAATCGGAAGAGCGAAGGAAGCCGTATCCGTCGGGCATCATTTCCAGCACGCCTTCTGATAATATAATACCGTCAAATTCAATGTTAAATGCTGGCTCTTTTCGGTATAGGTGGCGCGGCTGCGATGATTCTGAGGAAGAGCCCCTGTCATCGTCATCATCATCGTCATCCATGTCGTCATCATCGTCCAAATTAAGCGGTGCGTCATTGGCCAGTAAGCTTAACAGGGCGCTTGGTATTTGCGGTATATCGTAGTCTTCGTCAAGTTTTAAGTCCTCTTCAGGTGCCTGTTGTGTTTGGCCTGCCTGGGGCTCGGGTTGGTGTTCGGGCTGGTAATCGTTTTGTTGTTCTGGTTGTTGCTCAACAACCTTTTCTTTTGTTTTACGGCCACGCTTTTTTACCACTGGTTCTGGTTCTGGTGCTGGTGCGGTTTCCCGTTGTTCAACCACAGGCTCTGGTATTGGTGCCGGAGGGGGCGTTGGTTGCGGGGTAACTTCAGCTGTTACTTCGGGTTCTTCAATAGTATTATTAACGGTAGCTTTAATTATGCGTTTACGTTTGGGTCTGTCCATTCCGTTTTGTTTTACTTCACTGGCAGTAACTGCCTGCTTGTCAAGAATCTTGTAAACAAGTTCCTGTTTATCTAGTTTTTTTGAATCGGTAATTTTAAGCTGCTCAGCAATATCCAGCAACTCAGGCACCAGCATGTCGTTCAATTGTAAAATGTCGTACATAAAGAGTCTAAAAGGAAAATAAAAAATTATTAATAGTCAAATCCGGTCTTAAATTGATTGAAGAAAAAAAAGTGAATACGAGAAAACAGGTTAGCTGAGAGGATTGATACAGACTAATCAGCTTGTTTCCGGTGCAATGTTACGGCAAATAATTTAAATACAAAATAATATTTGCGTATGCAAAAGTGCTTTTTAACAACCCCTCGCATAGGTATTTACACAAACAGTTTACCTATAAATGGGGCTTTGTTATATTTGCCACCATGTAACGGTTACCAGTTACCAACGGCTGGCAGTGGCTAGCCAATAACCTTGTTTATCCGCCTATATGCATAAGATATTGATTATTCAAACCGCTTTTATCGGCGATGTGGTGCTTGCTACGGGCGTTGCAGAAAAAATGCATCTTTTTTTTCCGGGGGCGGAGATTGATTTCTTGGTACGGCAGGGCAACGAGGCCTTACTGTTGGGCCATCCCTTTTTGCATGAAACCCTTGTGTGGCATAAGAAGCAACATAAATACAAGCATCTTTTTATATTACTAAAAAAAATTCGGGCCCGTAAATACGATGCCGTTTTTAATTTGCAACGGTTTGCTGCCACTGGGTTGCTTACTGCTTTTTCCGGTGCCAGGCAAACCGTGGGGTTTGATAAAAACCCGCTTAGTTTTTTGTTTACCAAAAAAATACCACACCGCTTTGCCCAACCCGGCGAAACCATACACGAGATTGAACGCAATAACGACTTGGTAGCATTTTTAACAAACGATATTGCCGCCAAGCCACGCTTGTACCCCACCAGTGGTGATTATGTTGCCGTGCAACAGTATACCCAACAACCGTATTTGTGTATAGCCCCCGCATCGGTTTGGTTTACTAAACAGTTTCCGGCAGAAAAATGGGTGGCTTTAATAAATGCCCTGCCAACCAATTTTAACGTTTACCTGATTGGCGGCCCGGCTGATAAAGCACTTTGCGAAGCCATTAGGCAGCGTGTAACCAATAGCCGCATGATTGATTTGTGTGGTAGCTTAACTTTTTTGCAGTCTGCCGCGTTGCAACAAGGTGCTGTTATGAATTATGTGAACGATTCGGCACCCATGCATTTTGCCTCGGCGGTAAATGCCCCCGTTACGGCCATCTACTGTTCCACGGTACCGTCGTTTGGCTATGGCCCGTTGAGCAGCAACAGCACCATTGTGCAAACCGAGGAGCCATTACGCTGCCGCCCCTGTGGCATACATGGGCATAAGGCTTGCCCGCTGGGCCATTTTAACTGCGCTTACTCCATCACCAACCAGCAGCTATTGCAGCCGTTGCCCATAACAATGCCTTTAGGGTAGTAATGCTACTGGCATTGTTACAAAAACAGTTATTTATACCCCCAGCGCGGTTAAAGGGGCTTGGTTTTGGGTTATTACGGCTGATTTTGCCAATAAGTTGCACTTTATATGAATAATGCAACGTTGAAATGCCAAAAACCATTATTTTTGCGCTCCTTTTTAGAAATGGTCCTGTAGTTCAATGGATAGAATAGAAGTTTCCTAAACTTTAGATACAGGTTCGATTCCTGTCAGGACCACATTTATTTCAAAACCCTTGATATTCAAGGGTTTTTTTTGTGGGGTACGGCGTCAAATCGGTCCTCTTTTGCTATTGGTGTTGCCGCTAAACCCTAGGTTGGTGTTTGGACCCTAGTTGCCGAATAGTGTTATGCATCTACCATGGTGCTTATAAAAGCAGGCGCAAAGCCCGAAATTAGTTATTTAGAGGCGGCATCTACCCAATTGTAGGGTGCCCAACGCGTTTGCTGCAAAAAGCCCCTTTTAAATGGATAGCCATCGCGACCACTACCTTTTGGGCAGTGTAATATTTTCTTATTTCTTCAACGCCAGTTTTACCATTCCACAGCCGCGTTTAATGGGAACTTTAATTTCAAGAACGCCACCAGAATATTTGGTCTGCAAAGGAATTTCCATCTCAGATCCTGGTTGGATGACCGTTGCTTTCATTGTAGCCAAATGGGGGATGTTGCGCACAAAAACAACCGCAAATGCTGTTGTTCCTCCATTAATTACTGGTACCGCATAGCCAGAAGGTACGGCAAACAAGTTTACTTTAACACCCTTGTTTTTTGTGTCAACACAATGTGGTGCCAGTACCCATTTTTTACCACGCATTGCATCCAGTAAAGGCCCATAAGCCAGATACTCTTTGTCGGTCTGCTCGCTAGGGTTGATTGCATGGTTATTATAGGGGTAAGGCGCTGTTGGAAATACACCCATGTATAAATGGCGTTGGAAAAATTGGTCTGGGTTTGGCGATAGCTCAAATTTTGGGGCTTGCTCCCAAGTGCCCCACCACATATACGTCCAGGTAATTGCCGGCTTTTTCAAGCTCACCAACGCTAAACTATTCAGCCCCGGCCCACTTTCGCCATGTTCGGAATAAAACCCATCTACATGCTTCATTAAATCCAAACGCAGCGACATGGGATTTACAAATATTACCTTTTTTGCTTGGTGCATTACCGGGCCAAGCTTGGTCATGAGTGATTTCCACGATTCAAACAACGACCGGGCGGGTTTGCCCTGCACAAGGGTTACACCATCATCTGCAGTCAAATTGAAATACCTTAGCCAATCCATTCGGTCGATACAAATACCCGAATTATAAGGCAACATCTTAATGTTCCTTTGTGCTTGTTCCAAAATAAAATCTTGGTAAGCAGCATCACCACAATCCATTACATGGGCACCATAAAATGTTGGGTTGTTTGAAATTAACACCCCATTGGGTAGCTTGTATTTTACAAATGATACAGGATCTTTCCAAAGCTCCGGGTCATATTGATTTCGTGTTGGCGGTGTACCCATATTTCGGCCAAGCTCAGTTACGTTAAAATAGCTAAGCTCATAAAATCCATTTTTCCGTAGCCAATTTGTATGGTCATTCATTTTTCGGAATGACTGGATACTATCTTTACCCGGCGGGAAGGGCTCATCACAAGCTCGTTTCCAAGTATCGGTATCATTGGTTAATGGCGGAAGAAACATGCCCATCCATGGAAAATCATCCGATAATTTCCAATTAACGCGAAAGCCCATTTTTTTTAACCGTGCTGCATCTACCGTGCCTTCATATCCTGAATAGGCCCCACAACCGCCTATTTCATCTGCTAGGGCATTGGTTGGGTTAAAAAAATTGGGATAGCGGTCTGCCATCCAACGCAAACCACCCCGCCAGTCCGCTTCATGGGCCACAATATCCATGGAAAAATGTGCCGTTAATCCTCCACCTATTCGGTTTTTTTCGCGGGTAAATGCAAGGTCACCAGCCTGCGTGGTTGACAGTTGCAAATTAATAATATGGTCTTCTGGTGAAAGAATAATGCTAACAGCCTTATCGGCAGTTGGGGCTATTATTGAAAACATAGGAATGGCAATAAAATCACCATTTTCTGGCGTATGCAATTCCTTGTATTCGGTTGTTTTCTTTTCATTGCCATAAGTCCATTGTTGGTTAGAAAATGGCAGGTATACAAAAGGATCGTGCCAATCTTTTTTATCGCTATGGTCGGGATCGCTCCATGCTGTCCAGACAAGCCTTTCAGCCGGTGTAGCACATGTAAGCCGGGTGATTATGGGTGTTGTCCAAGCACTGTCTTTGCTTGTGACTGCAATTTCCCAATGGATGCTTCCTTTCTGCGGGGTGAAAAGATCTGAAACCGTACACGTATTACCAATAGGGTCTTTCATGGTTTTTGTAAACACCAATGAACCATCTTTTTTATTAGCGCTGATAGAAACTTGCCCAAGTATATGGAGGCCTTTAAGGGCTGTAGAACCAGATACCATCCAGTTAGCTTGCGAGTTTCCCAGAAATAAACCAACTATGTTACCCTCGGTACCCAGTAGCAAACTGATGTCGCCAGACTTTACTTGGTAAATACCTTTGGTGGTGTTTTTTTGAGCGGAAGAGTGTAGGCAACCAACAATTAAAACTATCAGAATTGTATTTGAAAAGGATTTTCTATGGGTAGCATTTGTGAGAGTCATATTATACTAGTTATAGTGTTATTTTATTGAACCTTTTGTGCCGCTGTTATTGTCATCACGCCCTAAAAATTGGTATTTTATTACCCAATTCCCAAATGCTACGGTCAATGTTTAACAGCGCTAAAAAATGGTGTGGCATCGCAAACAACCTGTATTGCCCATTTAGGTTACTCTGTTTGAACATTGCGCCTTACAGCAGAATGTTAGGAGTATTTTTAGCTAATTATTCCGTCAACCCCTTCAGCAACCCAAAATAAGCAGGCTTTTTTGCATAGTTGGCATCAAATGGCAGGGGCCAGTCTTGCCGGTGAAAGTAAGATATAATCCAGCTGTCGGCATCGCTAAACCCCCAGGTAGTTATGCCATAGCGCTGGGCCGGCGGTACATTTGCCCGGTAACTTTTAGCGATACTCTCAAAAAGGGAAGCCTGCCGCAGTTGTAATGCGGGGGTGAAAGTAATATTGGTTAGGTTATTGGGGTTTACGGATATATCCAGTTCGGATATATGTACCAGCAAACCAGTAGAGGCTAGCCGCCTCAGCGCCTCGCTAATGGCCGCTGTGTCTGCGTTTATATCAATATGCATTTGCATGCCAACCCCAGAAATTGGAATGCCGCGTTTAGTTAGGCTGTTTAGCAGGGCAATCATCGAATCGAGCTTTACACCCAGCCATTCCTGGCCATAATCATTGTAAAACAACAGGGCTGCTGGGTCAGCTTCGTGGGCATATACAAAGGCGCGGGCAATATAGTCGGCACCAAGGTGTTGCCGCCAAATACTTCCTGAACCATCGTTGGGCGTTGTCTCGGCGCTTCGTAGGGCACCGTTATCATCCCGCAGGGCTTCGTTTACCACATCCCAGCTGGCCACCTGCCCTTTGTAATGGGTGGCTTCGTTTTTAATGTGGGTTGCAAATAGGTTTTCCCAAGCGCTGCTGTCTCCTTTAAAAGCAAGTACCCAGCTTGGCAGGGCTTGGTGCCAAATTAGGTTGTGGCCATGCATACGTATATGGTGCTGGGCGGCAAAGCCTACAATATAATCGCCAGGGGTGTAGTTATAAGTACCTTCCTGTGGCTCGGTAATATCAAATTTCATTTCATAGTCGGCAGTCATGCTGTTGTACTCGTTCAGCAGTGTGCCTTGGTAGTAGTAATTGGTGTTGAGTGGGCTGGCCACCACCGCCGACCCCATGGGGAAGGCCGCAGTGCCTTTAAGCGTGGCCTCTGGCGTTGGGCCAACTTGTGGCGTGGCCGTTTTCTTGCAGCCGATGGCACTGGCAGCAGTAAAACATATTACTATAAGGCAGTGGTATAAACAAGGTAGCCGCATCATTATATTGGCTTGTTTGTGGCAAATACAGTTTGGTACAGCAAAATAACGTTAAAAAAGGCTTGGTGCCGTTGCTAATGATTTAATCGGCGCTACGCTACCTGTTTATTGCTATTACCACAGTAGGCCAACCTAGTTACATGCCCTGCCCAACCTGCAGCACAACAACTTCAAAAGGTTGTAATGCAACTTCGCTGTTGGTTAATTGCTGGTTGCCCAGCAAAACTTTGTAGGGTTTGTTGGCTTTAAACAACGTAACGGTTTGTGGTTGCGCCGAAAGATTTGCCGCCACCAACACCCTTGCACCATTACTAACCCGGTAAAAGCTAAAAACGTTGGCGTTGTTGTTTTCAGCACGTTCGTATTTACCCAAGGCAAGGCATGCATTGCTTTGCCGTAGTGCTATCAATTGTTTATAATAATTAAACAGCGATGTAGGGTTGTTTATTTCCTCTTCCAACGAAATACCGTCGTTGGCTTTCACATTCGTTTTAGCCCACCATTCGCCGGTATTTTTGTACCAAAAGGCCATGCCCTTGCCTTGGGCAGCACGGTACCATTCAAAGGCCTCCCGCGTGGGTATGCTGTTGCCGTCAGTATTGCCAAAAGCACCTTCCTTACCCTGCATGCCAATTTCTTGGCCGTAATATAAAGACGGCACCCCGCCTATTAGCAGCATTAATGCGGCAGCCAGCTTTTGCTTTGGCATGTTTTTTTCAACCGAGGCAAACCGCTCCAAATCGTGGTTTTCCAAAAAAACAATTTGCTCTTTACCCGCCGGGCATAAGGTAAGCGTTGAATCAGCTTTGTTGGCCAATTGTTGCTTGTTAAAGGATAAAATGGCTTGCCGCAGGTTAAAGCCAAACATCCTGTCTACCCCCGCCTTTTCAAAATAATCAAAGCCGTAGTTGCCCCAGTCGGCCTGTTCTGCTACAATTTTTAACTTTGGGTTTACTGTTTTAAGCTGGGTGATCAGCGGCTTCCAAAACTCGGCAAACAGGTTTGTGAGTGTGGGCTTGTCGTCCAAGTGGTCCATGGCATGGTCTAACCTAAAGCCATCTACGCCATCATCAAATTGGCCGTCTTTATTCGGGTCGGCAAAATAAGAGAATAGCTGTACGTTGTAATCAAACACATGTTTACTCTTCAAATTAACAGTTGTTACGGGTATAACCTTGCCATCGTAACCGTTTAGTTGCCGCAGGCCAAACACCATGGTGGCGGGTACCCGGTGGGCAGAATCATCAAACAATAGGTAGTCGCTGTACGGCGAGGCCGGGTTGCCAACTGCTTGCTGCCACCATACATGTTTGGCGGCCACGTATTGGGTTTCCATGTCAATATAAATTTTCATGCCGCGCTTATGAATATCTTTTACCAAGGCAATATAGTCGTCCATCGTGCCAAATTCAGGGTCAATCTTTTCAAAATCATTGGCAAAATAGTTGTGGTAGCAATCTGCATCGCACAATGGCAATAGCAATATGGCGGTAACGCCTAGGTTTTGCAGGTAGCCCAGTTTTTGCTGCAGGCCTTTAAGGTCGCCCTGCAAATCGCCGTTGCTGTCGTAAAAACTGCGTTGGCAAACATGGTAAATAATTTCGCTGTTAAAAGGTGCTTTGTTTTGTTGGGCCTTTATGGCAGGTGCCGCTAGCAATAAAGCTATGATGGCGATAGTATGTTTGGTCATGGTATAACGATTGATTGCATTAATGGTGGCGCAGGTGTGCTAATAACCAGCCTTTTATTGGTGGTAAACAATAGGGTTAAGCGGGGTATCAATAGTTTCGCCAACCACGGCACCGGGGCACCAGGTATGCCAGTCGTTTATTTGGTTTTTGTTGTCTGGCTGTTTTAATTTCATGGCAGCGTCCATATAAATAATGGTCATCACCTTGCGCATGGCACTGCTGTTGTTTGCCCCCGCCCGGTGGAACACCCAACCCGAGTGGAAACTCACTTCACCCAAATCGAACGGCTCAATCACGTGGGCAAAATCGGTAACCCTCAGTTTTTCTGTAATCAGCCTTTCGCTCTCGTCGCCAATCTCCAATTCCCTGCCGCTTACAATTTGTTGGCTGCCTGCGCTAAACTCCAATGGGCCCATTTGTAAAGGGGTTTCTTGCAGGGGTATCCAAGCGGTTACCGTTTTGTCTGTTTGCAGGGGCCAGTAGTACTGGTCTGCATGCCAGGGTGTAATACCACCGCCAGCTTCCTTGTACAAGGCTTGGTCGTGGTAAATGCGCACGCCGCGCACTTCCATCAGTTCGGTGGCAATGCCGGCCAACCGTTTGCTAAACACCAATTGCTTAACTGTGTCGTCCTCCCGCCACAGGTTAAATAATTGTAAAAAGGCTTTGCCGTAGGTGGTACGCTCAACCAGCGGCTTTGTTTCCGTATTCAGCAGGTCAACCCTTTTTGTAATGGCATGGTTGAAGTAAAGCAGGGTTTCTTCATCCAGCACATGCTTTAATTTGATAAACCCATTTATCCGGTAAAAATCAATCTGTTCCGCTGTTAATGGATACTGTTGTAGTAGCTTATTGGTTATGGTGGTTGGTTGCATGGCTTTTGTTTTACCAAAAATATCGCCAACCAATGGCTGCCCTTAGTACTGAATTGCCAAAAAAGAACACTATATTGAAAATATTGCGGGTATTATTTGATATTTGGGTGATATAGTATGAAAGCTAGGCTTGAAAATATTTCGTTGGCAGGCAAAAATGCGTCTTTCCTTTGTTATGAGGTGAACGTACCGGCTTTTGAGTTTGTATGGCATTACCACCCGGAGTACGAACTAACCTATATTATGGGAGGGAGCGGGGAACGCCTGGTTGGCGATAATTATGCGCATTTTGAGCCGGGCGATTTGGTGCTGCTCGGGCCCATGCTGCCCCATACCTGGGTTGGCAAAACAAGCGACAACGAGCATTGCAGGGCCGTGGTTATTCAATTTTCAAAGGCGTTTATCGAGCCATTATTGCATTACCCAGAAATAGCAGGTGTTGTGGGCTTGTTGGGCAAGGCCGCCAAGGGGTTGTTTTTTACTAAAGTAGACCGGGATACGATTGGTTTGTTAAAAGCTTGCACAAGCCATACAGGGGTTGATACTTTTATAACATTGGTTAAAATACTGTGTATGCTGGCCAATGCAGAGGCCATGCCTTTGTCGTTTGGCCATGTTAAGCCGTTTAAGGGCAACGAAGACCAACACCGCATAAACAAGGTTTTTACCTACCTGCACGGGCATAGCAGCGACGGGGTATCGATTGCGCAGGCCGCTGCCTTGGTACATTTGTCGGAAAGTGCGTTTTGTAAATTTTTTAAACGCATCAGCGGCAAAACCTTTTCAGATTATGTGAATGATGTGCGAATTGCCAAAGCTTGCCAGTTACTGATTGAAACCGACAAGCCCATTGAGGAAGTTGCTTTTGCGGTTGGTTTTGAGTCGCAAACTTATTTTAACAGGGTATTTTTAAAGAAGAAGGCTACCAAGCCAACAATTTACAGGGCTTTAAATGCCTTCAGGTAATTGCCCATACGTGGTTATTGCCCATTTTTTGGGGAGTAGCAACAGCAAATCTTGCACTACAGCGCCGTACTGTTATAGGTTGTGTATGCTTTGTAAAAATTTAACCACTACTGCGTTGGCTTCCTGCGGGTAAACATGCCCGCCCGGGTGCACATATAATACAACAGGGTTGCCGGTGGTAGAGGGGTATAAGGTAGCATTGGCATCGTAATATTGGCCTTCTTTATTGCAGCTATTAATCCTTAAAAGTTGCTTACACATGGCCTTTTGCCATTCTGGTTTAACCAAAGGGTCTGCCTCGCCCATAATATGCATGGCTGGTTTGGGTGTAAGCATGCCTATCAGGCGCAAACCTGCCGCGCCAGAAGGTGCCACCGCAGCAAGCACATCGCCCCGAATGGCCCACAAAAGATAGGTAAAGGCACCACCGTTGGAGTGGCCGGTTGCATAAATGCGCCTGCCATTAACCTTGTAGTCGTGCTGCAGTGTTTGTAACATCGCATCAAAAAAATGGATGTCCCTGTCGTTCATGTCTCCCGCTGCTTTTTGCCAGCCGGCTAAATTCCCGTCTGGGTCGGTCAGCTGGCCGGGTGTGTTAAGCCCTTGGGGGCAAACAATAATGGCCTCGGGCCAAAGCTTTTCAAACCCACGGGTCTTAAACATATTCTGCATGGTGCCGCCGTGGCCGTGAAACATAAATACCAGCGGGGCAGCCTGCGTTTTAGCCGATGGGGGTATATACACCATGGCCTCGCGGGTGGTGCCGTCAACCGCCCACCGCATTATTTTCACCAAGGTGTCAGCCGGGTTTTGGGCAAAGGCACCCGACCCTGTAAAAAATAACAACAGGGTAATTGATATGATGCGGGTATTGTGTAGGTGCCTAATGACTATGTTTCTCATACGCTTTGTGACTTGTTAAAACAATGAGGGTTTAATGCGAAAATGATGCCGTCGTAACCTTTGTGGTATTGGCGGCATTGGGCAATACCCAAGTTAGGGTTACCAAAGCTTGTTTAAAGTTTTTGAAATATACAAAATCAGTGGTTGTTTTCGCTTTGGCTATCGGGTGGTGTAGTTTTTAATAAGCATACTGGCTACCGCCATTGCTGTATTTTTATATGCCGTGTTAGCCTTATTTACTTTGGTGCGGGCCATTAAAGGCAAGCCGTTGATTAAGCTGGGATAAGATAAGAGCAAACGGAACTGGCCTTTGCGGGGTTAATCAAGTTAAGGCATTTTAAGCCCATATAGTTTGCTACCGCATGAAGCCAAAACGGTTGTTCTCCCAACCTTTCGTTTCCTCCGCTATCATTAAAGCAAGCCGCTTTTTAACTTCTGCTATTAAATCATCGGCCTGTTTGCCTAAGAGAAATGTTGCGTTGTATTCGGCTGCTATTTTAGCTTTGTATTGTTTTGCTTCGGCCGCGGGCATTTCATTTATTGGGTGCGTATACGGTTGTAAATAGATGCCAGCATTGGTTAAATATAAATTACCCTGGTTGTCTGCCTTAAACACTTGTTTTCTAGCACCATAGGGTAGGCCACAGCAACCACCAACCCATGCCCAATAGCTGTAGCAAGTGATGGAAGAGTCAGTTGTTTCTAAATCGCCCAATTCCAGGCTTTCGCTGTTGCAGTCGGCTTCCTTATTAATTAAAACATAGCTGAGTATTTTTCTGTCACCCCGGTACAACTCAAACGTTTTGGTAAATCCAGATGCATCGGACACTATCTCTTTGTAATAGAAACTAACACCACCAATTACAATGGTACCAGATTTGGTAACGCTGTCGGGGGTAGCTGCTTGGGTTAAAAACGGGCAAAAGATTATAAGTATGAGTAAACGCATACAGCAATTTGAAGCAATGAAAGTATCAAATTTTGGTAAGGGTTTACATAAACATTGGAATGAAAAGTGTTAATTTACTATCAATCTCTCCTGGGTATATTTGGTTTCTCTTCTAGGCT
>Ga0007810_1000150_pt1 | contig 20527 bp, 19 predicted proteins | sample CryBogCBE15Jun09_FD_71193 | JGI IMG/M metagenome (GOLD analysis project Ga0007810, IMG submission 71193) | Freshwater microbial communities from Crystal Bog, Wisconsin, USA - CBE15Jun09 | ecosystem: Environmental > Aquatic > Freshwater > Lake | place: Crystal Bog, Wisconsin, USA | collected...
CCTATATTCCAATGCTATGGTTTTTGTTTGCCCAAGGTGCCAAAAGGTGCCACGACCGCGGCCACACGGGTTGGTATCAAATCATACCGTTTTATGTTTTTTGGATGTTGTTTGCCGAAAGCAAATATGGCCCAAACGAGTACGGCCCTAACCCCAAAGGCTTAGGCAACCATGACGATATTGACGAGATAGGAAAAGATTTGGTAGGATAAACCAGAAAGTTTGGGGAAGACACGGGGATATTAGTATTGTACCCTAGTGTAATTAGGCCAACCATACATAATTTGGCCTCCGCCCGATAGTATCATTGCCCCCGGCTGATAAAAAAACCACTGCCACGGTTTTCAAAACTTGTGGCAGTGGCTTATTTAACTGTGTGGTTTATTTTTTTGTGGCTTCCAGCACCGCTTTGTTTAAATGAACATATTCGGCACTGCCGTCGGCTTTTGCGGCTGCTATGCCTTGTTGCGCAACAGTGGCCGATGCAGCCTTATCGCCTTTTTTAAGCAACACACGCGCTTTCCATAATTTGGCCACCATAGGTGGCATTCCAGGTTCTTTCTCTAACTCATTAGCCCAAGCAAGGGCTTTTTCCATGTTTTTATTGTTGTTGTAATAATAAATTACCGCATCGTAGTAAGGCTTTTTGTCGGTTTGCATGGCAGAGTCAATACGGGCCATTACTTTGGCATCAATGTCAACAGCCATGTGTACCACCAGTTGGGTGTGTTCCCAAAGTAAATGTAGTTCGCCTGTGGTGGGGTACATATTGGCAAAACCAATGGTGAATGTTTCCACTTTGGTAGGCAGGGCAACTGGTTTTACGGTAAAACGCAGGTAATCATCGGCTTTTTTATAGCTGTAGGCACCCCATTGGTCGGCCGTTTTGTTTAAAATTACCGTCCATTTGGTGGGGTTTGGTATGGTAAACATGCTATACTGGCCTGCCGCCACGGGGTGGCCTTCCAGCGTAACGTTATCGGTAAAAGTAATAACGGTTGCCGCGTTGGCACCGGTACGCCAAACGCTGTCGTAGGGTTCGGTGTCGCCGAATATTTTACGGCCTTTTACATTAGGCCGCGAATAAGCAACGGTTATTTTGCCCAAGCCAAAACCCTGCGTGATGGTTTGTGGCGAGCTGGGCGGCGGGGTAAGCTGGGCTTGGCTCTGCAAGCCAAAGCATACCAACAACGCAAAGGAGGTAAGATAGCGATTGAGTTTCATGGTAAATGTTTGATTGGCCAAATATACGCAAAGGGTGCATGCAGCGCGCCCGCCCCCGGCGTGGTGAATTATCATAACAATAACAACTACTTTTTGTAATTGTTTGCCCCTATTTTTAGGGATGCAGCCCTAAAAGGCCGTTTACGGCGTGGGTTGGCCAATAGTTGCCGCAAGGCCACCTTGACGGTAATAGCGAAATTAGCCGCGTTTAAGGGTAGGGTAAAAACAGCAAACTGTTTATCTTGCGCCCATGCAACAAATAATTGCTTACAGCCAGCTATACAGGTTTACCAACAGCGTGTTTAAAAACATGGGCTGTACGGATGTGCATGCCGAAACGGCAACAAAGGCCTTGCTGAGTGCAGATGTACGTGGTATTGACAGCCACGGGGTTGCGAGGCTTAGTGGCTACGTGCGTCTGTGGCAGGCCAAGCGTATTAATGCCACCCCACATATACAAATTGTACACGAAACACCCAGCACTGCCGTTGTGGATGGTGGCAGCGGCCTTGGCCTGGTGGTGGCGCCCTATGCCATGCAGGTGGCCATACAAAAGGCTGCCCAGGTGGGCACAGGCTGGGTAAGCGTGCGTAACAGCAACCATTTTGGCATTGCGGGTTACCATGCCATGATGGCCTTGCAGCACGACATGATTGGGATGGCCATGACCAATGCGAGTGCTTTGGTGGCACCTACGTTTTCAGTGGAACGCATGCTGGGTACCAACCCCATAGCGGTGGCTATACCCGCGCAGCACCAACCGCCGTTTGTGGCTGATTTTGCCACTACCACGGCAGCCAACGGCAAGCTGGAAATATTACAACGCAAAAATGCCGATACGCCAGAAGGGTGGGTGCAGGATGAGGCAGGTAATACCAGCACGGATGCCAATATATTAAAAAAGAACGGGGCCTTGTTGCCGCTTGGCAGCGACCGGGAGCATGGCAGCCATAAAGGGTACGCCCTTGGCAGTATTGTGGATATATTTTCCGCCGTGTTGAGCGGTGCAAGTTACGGGCCTTGGGCACCGCCGTTTCCGGCGTATGTGCCGATGCCGCAGAACATGCCCGGCGAGGGCTTAGGCCATTTTTTTGGGGCTATGCGCGTGGACGCTTTTCGCCCGGCGGACGAGTTTAAGCAACACATGGATAATTGGATAAACCGTTTTCGCGCGGCAAAGCCTGCCGAGGGCCACAGCCATGTACTGATACCCGGCGACCCCGAGCGGGAGATGGAGGCTGTACGAATGAAAGAGGGTATCCCCATAGTTGACAGTGTGGTTGAGGATTTGAAAAAGGTGGGTGATATGTTTGGGTTGGGGTTGGGATGATGGGGTATCGGCGGATATTGGCACGCAGTATCTTATTCTACATTTCGGCAGAACTTTCAATAAGAAAGTGCCGCAGAAATGAATTAATTTTACAATAAAGCAAATCAGTAATTAAATTATACTTGATGAAAACATACCATTTGCCGGTTGTTGTGGAAGTAGACGAAGATGGGGTTTTTATTGTGTCATGTCCCACATTCAGGGGTTGTCATTCGTATGGCAAAACAATAGATGAAGCACTTTTTAATCTTAAGGAAGTTGCCGAGATGTGCATCGAGGAAGAACAGCAAACAACGCTTAACCAATTTGTAGGTGTACGTGAAATGGAGTTAACAATCAACGCTATTGCATGAGTGAACACCTGCCGGTAATAAGTGGCAAAGATTTTATAAAGCTGCTTGAAAAGCTTGGCTTTTCTGTCGTCCGTATAAATGGTTCTCACCACAGAATGAAACACGCAGATGGAAGAGTAACTACGGTACCTGTTCACAAAAACGACCCATTGCCAAAAGGGTTGCTCCGTAAAATAATCCGAGAAGATATTGAGTTGGAAATTGAAGACATTAAAAAACTCTTATAGTTTCTGTTGCATCATTCAATTTGTAAATGTTAGTGGCTCTTGTATCGGTGATTATAATTGGCTGTCAATTGCTCAGATGTGACGACATTAAGCATTTGCCTGCCGCACCAACTCCCCCAACACCTTCAAATGTTCTTCCACCGCCGCATCAAAAGGTATCCCAAAACTTATGCGTATAAAGTTGGTAAACCGGGCATCGGTACTAAATATTTGGCCGGGGGCAATGCTTATATTGTGGATAAGGGCTGCTTGGTACAGGGTATAGGCGTTTACGTTTTTGTTAAGTTCAATCCATAACGCGTAGCCGCCCTGCGGCTGGCTAATGCGGGTACCTGCGGGAAAATACGCAGCCACGGCTTGCATATACCGCAAGCACTGCGTATGTAGGGCGTGGCGTAAGTTGCGCATATGCAGGTCGTACCGGCCGGTTTCAAAAAAATGCGCGATGGCAGCCTGTGTGGGCGTGGCCGAACTGATAGTGTGCATCATTTTTAGGTTTATCACCTGCTCTTTAAACCGGCCGGGTATACACCAACCCACCCGGTAACCCGGCGCCAGGCTTTTTGACACGGAACTACACAACATCACCCAGCCTTGGGTATCAAAACTCTTGCAGGTACGTGGCCTGCTTTTGCCAAAGTAAATATCACCATAAATGTCATCCTCTATCAGCGGTATTTGCAGGGCAGTTAGCAGGGTAACCAACTGCTGCTTCCGTGCATCGGGCATGCAACTTCCCACGGGGTTGCTAAAATTGGGCACAAACAGGCAGGCCTTAACGGGTACCGTTTGCAGGGCCTGCTGCAAGTATTCAATATCAATCCCGGTTTCAGCATTCACTGGTATTTCCAGCACGGTAAGGCCCAGGCTTTGCATAATGTTGAATATGCCAAAATAGGTAGGGCTTTCAATGGCAACGGTGTCGCCGGGTTTGGCTACAGCCTTTAGGCAAAATACCAGTGCCTCCATGCAGCCCTGGGTGGTAACCACGTCGTTTTCAGTAAACTGGCCGCCCCATGCAAATGCGTTTTTGGCTACCTGCCTGCGTAAAGCCATATTACCCTGCACGTTCTCATAATGTATGTTGCCACTGGTGCTTTTCCGTATGGCCTCCGCCATGCTTTTGCTAAGCTTTGCCACGGGTATCAGGCTTATGGGCGGTGCCGCCAGCGACAGCCGTAAAACCCCTTCCTCCTGCATGTTTTGGTAAACCATGGCAATCATGTCGGCAACGCTGGTTTGTCCGGGTTTTTTCTGCGGGGGTTTTGTTTTGGGTGGGTTGCTAAACCGTGCGGGTGTAAATTTTACATAGTAACCCGATTTCGGCCTCGCTTCCACCAGGCCCATAATCTCCAGTTCAGAATAAGCTTTATAAGCCGTGCTTACGCTGATGCCTTGTTCGCGGCTCAATGCCCTTACTGATGGTAGCTTATCGCCCGGCATCAGCAGGCCTTCTTTCACTTGGTTGGCAATGCGGGCAACTATATCGGCATATAAAAAATTGGTATCTGGCGTATTTTGCTCCATTATCTGTCATGGTCAAAATTAATAATTCTGCATCTGTTTTGCTTTTTTAGGATGATTTTACTTTGCAAACAGAAAAAATGGCGCGTAAAACTGTGTAAACAGGCATTCTGCTTGCACAAATAACCGCGTATAAACAACCAACAATTTACCATGGCTATAACACCCATAACAGCGCAGGAAATACAGCAATTAAGGGCTGCAACAAAAGGCACTAATTACAAATTGCATTTTAACAACGCGGGGGCCAGCCTGCCACCAGATATAGTGGTAGAAACCGTTGTTGGTTATTTGCAAGAAGAGGCATTACAGGGCGGCTACGAGACGGAATTGAACAACAAACAGCGCTTGGAGGCAGTGTACACGTTAATTGCACAGCTGGTAAATGCCCAAAAAGACGAGATTGCTATTGTAGAAAATGCCAGCACGGCTTGGTGGATAGCTTTTAGTGGTGTTGGTTTTAAAAAAGGCGATGAGGTTATTACCTGCGAGTACGAATATGTAACCAATTTAATAGGCTTGCTGCATGCCCAAAAAACGTACGGTATAACGGTAAAGTTGGTGCCGAATGATGATAATGGCAACTTTAGCTTGGCGGCGTTGCAAGCGGCCATTACGCCGCGTACAAAGCTGGTTGCCGTTACGCATATTGGCTCCGGCACAGGTGGTGTGTTGCCTGTTGCCAGCATAGGAAAAATTGCGCGTGCCCATAATATCTTGTATTTGTTGGATGCCTGCCAAAGCATAGGGCAGGTACCCGTTGATGTGCAGGAAATTGGGTGCGACCTGCTGGCCGTAACCGGGCGAAAATACCTGCGCGCACCCAGGGGTACCGGCTTTTTATATGTTAGAAAGGAAGTGCAGGATGCATTAAAACCTGCTTTTATGGATGGGTTTTCAGCACCCAATGTTAGTGTTGACAGTTATACAACCAGGGGCGACGCGCGGCGGTTTGAGCTGTACGAGAAAAACCGGGCCTTGGTGCTAGGGTTGGGCAAAGCCGTGGAATATGCTTTACATATTGGTGTGGACAGAATATGGCAGCGGATACAATTTTTGGCCTGTGGCTTGCGCAAGCAACTGCAAACCATTGATGGCGTTACCGTGCATGATACCGGCAGTGAGCAATGCGGCATTGTAACTTTTTTAGTACAAGGCATAGAAAGCGAGGCTATAAAAAACGAGCTGGCAGAAAAGAACATTAATGTGTCTGTAGGGTTGGCCAAGTCAACGCTGTTTTATGCCAGCAAAAACCATTTGGGCAGCGTAGTACGTGCATCGGTGCATTATTACAACACGGAGGAGGAGATACGCATTTTTTGCAATACGTTGGTTGGGGTGATACTTTAGGTTGTTAAAACGGGCTTTTTGTTTCATATTGCATATTCAATCTGCATATATGACCTTTGAAACCGAAACCTTTTTAACCTTGGCGGAGTATAAAACCCTAAGCCGCCAGCTATTGTTTAAAAAACGTTCGCCTGTTTTGTTGCTTATTGCTGCTATAATAAGTGCTATTATGCTTATTGTAAATTGGGTTGGGCTCATAGCACCGCTGGACAGCACTTACCAAGAAACCTTTTTTATTTTTATAATAATTGGCTGTGCCGTGCTTTCGGTGGCCTTTAGCTTGCCCGAAAAGCATTACAACTCAAGCAAAATGGCGCAGCAAAGCCGGTTGTTTGTTTTTGATGATGAAAAACTTTCCTACACCCTGAAAGGGGCAGATGGCAATATCGCATGGGAATATATTACCCGTTATGAGCAGGAGGGTAACTATTTGGTGCTGTATACCTCAGATAAGCACGGGCTTATTGTTAAAACAAACACTTTGAACGCCCAGCAAATAAACTTTATTAAATCAAAAATAAAGATGCCTGAAAGGTTGGGCCAGGTTAAACCCATTCGATAAGTGTTACAAAGCTTGCGGCTATTGCGGCAAGAACAACTGGTATCCGTTTGTGATAGCTTGGCACAACATAGCACTATGTTAGGCCGTTGTTACACGGCGGATGGCAATAACTTTACGAATAACGTTTTTTTAGCGAAACATTTAGCCATAGGTTTTTACCTTTGCTGCCAACTTAAAAATAACCATATGCCTGGATTTGAATTTTTTGGCGACGAAGAAAGGAAAGAAGTGAACGACGTGCTGGAAACAGGCATATTGATGCGTTATGGTTTTGACGGCTCCCGCAAGGGCATTTGGAAGGCCAAAGAATTAGAAGCCGCCATAACTAACACCTTCGGCTGTAAACATGCGCAACTGGTAAGCAGCGGCACGGCTGCATTAACCACCGCCATGGCCGCTTTGGGTATTGGTGCTGGGGATGAGGTGATAATGCCTGCTTTTACCTTTGTTGCCAGTTTTGAAGCCATTTTAAGTGTTGGTGCCATACCGGTGTTGGTAGATATTGATGATACGCTTACCCTTAGCCCTGCGGCTGTAAGGGCTGCTATTACCCCCAAAACAAAATGCATTATGCCGGTGCATATGTGTGGCAGCATGGCCGACCTTGGTGCGCTGCAGGAAATTTGCGCCGAACACAACCTGCTGTTGTTGGAAGATGCCTGCCAAAGCATTGGTGGCACCTACAAGGGCAAGGCATTGGGTACCATTGGCGATGCGGGTACTTTCTCCTTCGACTTTGTGAAGACTATTACCTGTGCCGAAGGCGGTGTGGTGTTGACCAATAACCAAGAGGTGTACACAAAATGCGATGCCTACAGCGACCACGGCCACGACCATTTGGGCGTTGACCGCGGTGCCGACCTGCACCCTTTTTTAGGCTATAACTTTCGTATTAGCGAGTTGCATGCGGCCGTTGGCTTGGCCCAAATACGCAAGCTGGATACATTTTTAGCCATACAGCGTAAAAACCATGCCTACGTAAAAGCGGCACTGGCCAACATACCGGGGGTTACTTTCCGCCGCATACCAGATGAGGCCGGCGACAGCTGCACTTTTTTAAATTGGTTTTTACCCACCGAAGATATAGCCCGCGAAGTGGTGGAAGTGTTAAAGGCAAACGGCATATTGGCCGGTAACTTTTATTGGTTTAACAACAACTGGCATTATATACGCAAGTGGCAGCATTTAAAAAGTGCAGCAAGCCTTAACGCCCTAAGTGATGCACAAAAAACTGCCTTGGAGCAATTACAAACTGCCGAGTTTGCCGAAAGCGACCGTATTATGGGGCGGTGTATATCCACGTTAATTAACCTTTCTTGGACGGAAGAGCAACTAAGCGATAAAGCAAGCAAATTAGCCGCTGCTGTAACACGTGTAATGCAACGCAAACTGGCATTGGATTAACTGCCTGCGGCGTAGTTGGGGCGGCATTTACGTAGTGGCCAATGGCGTTAATATTTGGGTGCCATATTTTTTTAACATGTCCTGTACATCAACAGGTTTGTAGGGTTTAATTATTAAATCAACCATGCCGGCCTCTAAGGCTTTTTGCTTATCCTCTAATAATGCATTGGCGGTAACCCCAATAATAACTGGCGTAAAACTGTTAATGTAGTATTCGCTAATTCTTTTGCTGGCTTCAAAACCATCCATCACTGGCATGGCAATATCCATAAAAATCACATCAAATTTTGTGTCTATGGCCATGCCGGCTGCTTCAGCACCATTGCGGGCTGTTTTGCAGGAGTAACCCATTTTGGCCAGTATTTGCACCAGCAACACTTGGTTCATCTCGTAGTCATCGGCCACCAGAATGTTTAAGGGCAACGTGTTTGACAGTTTGCTGTCGAGCAGATCAATCTTTTTGCGTTTGGAAAAAAATAGCTCCGACGATTTTTCGTCAACTCTGTTCGCTTTAATGGTAAACGTTACGGTGTTGCCCTTGCTGTTTTCGTCAACCAATTTTATCGTGCCGCCCATCAACGAAATTAGGCGGGCAGTTATCGAAAAGCGCAGGGAAGAAATGCCGAATAAGTTGTTTTCTGGTTGGTACCTGGTGTTTTCCTCTGCCAGCTGCCCATTTTCGGGCATGTTAAAATGGCTGGCATTGGTATTCATCACCGTAAAACGCAAAATCAGGTTGTCGTTTGTGCTGCTTATCAGCCTAATACTCAGCCCAATTTCGCCGTTTTCAATGGCCTTGGGCGCGTTGCCCAATATGCTTAATAATACCTGCCTAAGCCTAGCGGGGTCGCACTCAATCAACGCTGGTATGGTATCTTCTACGTAGTATAGCCGCCTCCCCAATGAGGTAGATGGTGCCGCTGCCGCAAATACTTCGTCTAAACAATCGCGTAATACAAAAGGGGTATTTTCCAAGGGTATTGCACCTGTTTCAATTCTTGAAAAATCAATAATATCGTTCACCACCGAAAGCAGTGCCATACTGGCGCCGTATATGGTGTCGCAGTGGGCTTGCTGCTCGTCAGTTATGCCTGTTTCTGAGAGCAATGAACTTGTAGCGATAATATCTTGCATGGGTGTTCTTATTTCGTGGCTCATTAATGCCAAGAAATTTGTTTTTGCTCTGTTGGCCGTTTCAGCTATGTTTTTGGCCTCTAACAAACCGGCTTCGGTTTTTTCACGCAGGTGGGCATTCCGCAAAACCATTTTATAATAAACAAGCAATAATATTATACAGCAACCAGCCACACTAACCAGCACAACGAATATTTTTTTGTTGTCGTCAACCTCTGCCGGATACACGCTGTTTATTTTGCTAGCCTCAGCGGCTTGCATGTCATTTACAGCGGCCCTTATACTATCCATCAACAGCCGCCCCCGGCCTGTATTGGTAATTTCTATGGCTTTGGCTTGTTTTCCAGCGCGTACAAGTGCTATCAGGGTATCTACATACCCCAGCTTATGTTTAATAAACCTATTTAGGTCAGTAACTTTCTCGGCGTATTCGGGTATGTAGGCCAAAAGGCTGTCGGGGTTAACCAGTGGGGTGTTTTTTTGCTTTGATGTTAAATAGGGTTGCAAAAAAAGTTCGTTGCCGGTTATTATGTACCCCCTTTCGCCCGTTTCGGCATCCACCATGGTGTTCAGCACTTCTTTTAAACGGCTGTTGATCTGCAGCGACCGCGAGATGCGTTTGGTGGTGTTGGTAGACTTATTTAATATATTGTAAATAACCGTGGTAAGCACAACCATTAACCCAGCCATGAACAGCACCAGCAAAAGCCCCTTGGTTTTATATGTAAGTTTAAAATGAATGATGGTGTAAAATCGCTTATTGTGTACTACTGGGAATAAAAAAGGGCTTAAGATTATCTTAAATAACTGTTAACTATTGCAATTAATGCTTGCCCTCGAGCTTATTGCAAGCCTCAACCGAGCCAATCCTAAATATTACCGGAAATTTCACCGCCTTTTGCAGCTTTAATTCTTTGTCGCAAAAAAACGGCAGGTGCGTTGTATAAAAATTGGCCGGCACCACTGATGGCAAAAATACCGGCCTGGGCTGGTTGCTTTGTTTTGATATTGTTGTAGTGCTTGCTTTATTTTGCAGGGTATCAATGGTAAGCTGGCCAGCCGCCTGAAGCGTAAAAAAAACACCTATTAAAATGGATATTACAGTTTTGTGCATGTAAAGTAGTAATTGTATGTAAATTTACGCGCCAGATAAATATAAAATTATATAAGTTGTAAACCTGTACGATAAATAATGTCACTTAGCCAATCATTACAACAAAAATTATTACAGCGGTTATCGCCGCAGCAAATTCAGCTGATGAAATTGCTGCAAATACCCACTGCGAATTTGGAGGAGCGGATTAAGGAGGAATTGGAAGAGAACCCGGCATTAGAAGTTACAGAAGAGAACCATGATGACGAGTTTTCAGACGAGCTAAAAGACGATTTGGATGCTGCTGACGATTACGAACTAGATGGAAGTGATGACGACTACGATAACCTTGATATAAGCGAATACGTTGCCGAAGGGGATGATGATATAGCCGATTATAAACTGAAAGACGATAATTACCCCGAACTAGACGATAAAAAGGTAATGCCCTTTAAAATTGAAAACAGCTTTCATGAAATGTTGCTTGACCAATTGGGCATGCTTTCGCTGGATGAAAAGCATTACAAAATTGCCGAACAAATTGTTGGCAGTATAGATGATGACGGGTATTTGCGCCGGGAACTAAGTTCTATTGTTGATGACCTTGCCTTTAGGCAAAATATAATGGCTACTGAAAAAGAGGTGGAAGACATTATAAAAAAAATACAGCAGTTTGACCCACCCGGTATTTGCGCCCGCGACCTTAGGGAATGCCTGCTGCTGCAGCTGCAGCACCAGTTGCATAACGGCAAGAGTGTTGCCGTGGCCATGCAGGTGCTGGAAAAGTATTTTGACGAGTTTACCAAGAAGCACTATGAAAAAATTCAACGGGGCCTTAATTTGTCTGACGATGACTTAAAGGAAGTAATTGGTGCCATTATAAAACTTAACCCTAAGCCAGGCGGCAACGTGGGGGAAGTGAATAAGGCCGAGGCATACGTGATACCCGATTTTTTTATTTTCAACAATGGTGGCAAGCTTGAAATTACACTCAATTCAAAAAACGCCCCCGACCTGCGCATAAGCGAGGGCTACCGGGATATGTTGAAGGAATACGACAAGGGCAGTAAAAAAGATAAGCGCCAGAAAGAGGCCGTAATGTTTATTAAGCAAAAAATAGACTCGGCTAAGTGGTTTATTGACATGATAAAGCAACGGCAGCATACACTGTATAGTACCATGCAGGCCATTATGAACTACCAGAAAGAGTTTTTTTTAACTGGTGATGAAACGGTGCTGCGCCCGATGATATTAAAAGATATATCAGAAGTTACGGGCTTGGATATTTCAACAGTAAGCCGCGTTGCCAATAGTAAATTTGTGCAAACTGAATTTGGTACGTACCGGCTTAAGTTCTTTTTTAGTGAATCGTTAAGTACCGACAGTGGCGAAGAAGTTAGTACCCGGGAGGTAAAAAAGATATTGAGTAACTTAATTGAAGGGGAAGACAAGCGAAAACCACTAAGCGATGAGCATTTAACCGATTTGCTACAGGAGCGGGGGTATAACATTGCCCGCCGCACCGTAGCCAAATACCGGGAGCAGCTAAACATTTCGGTGGCCAGGCTGCGGAAAGAACTCTAATTTTTTATATGCTAACTTTAAGAGCAACACAATGATTGAAGATAAAGGCCTTGCAGCACAACCAATAACGGTGTTGAAAATTTTAGCAAGGATATTCTCCTACGCTTTTCACCCGCTTTTTATACCCACGTATATTTTTTTGTGGCTGATATTCCGCTTTCCGTTTGCATTTGCAGGAATAACCAATATTACACTGTTTACCCGGAAAATAACGGTGTTTTGGATGACGGCTTTTTTTCCGGCGTTTTCGGTGTTTTTGCTGTACCAATTAAAATTTATTGAAAATATTTATTTGCGCTCGCAGAAGGAGCGGATTGTGCCCTACATTATAACCATGTTTTTTTACTGGTGGATGTGGTACTTAAGCCGAAACTTTAGCGACCAGCCAGAAGTATTGAAGTTTTTCTTTTTCGGTATTTTTTTGGCTACGGTGGTTGGTTTGATAGCCAATAATTTTTTTAAAATAAGCATGCATGCCATGGGTGTGGGCGGGGCCTTAATGTTTATTATCCTCACTTCGTTTTTTTACCATATTTACATTGGCACAGATATTTCGCTGTTTGTCATCATCGCAGGCATCACCTGCTCTGCCCGGCTTATATTGGATGAACACGGTAGCAAGGAGGTGTATGCGGGGTTATTTACGGGTATATTTTGCCAACTCATAGCCTACTATTTTGCATTATAACAATGGTTTTCAGCAAATTCATTTTTTGCCGTAGGCATACGCTAGTGGTTGTTATCGGCTTTCGTTAGTATACTAACCAACCATTAACTGCTGGTGTTTTTTTGCAAAATAACCACATCAGTACTGGCGGATGCGGCCTCAACCTGGTGTTTTTCCATCAGTGAGATAAGGCCGAAGTTTATTTGTTGTTGGAATGCATAAAAATCGGCCAGCGATTGGGCGATGGACGTAAAATATTGGATGGTGATAATATGTGCCGTCTTACCCGTGTCACTTAAATAAACCACTTTATCCTCCACAATATCATCATTTAACAGCATTTTTATATCCTCTATAAGGGCTTTAAGCTGTAAAGTATTGGCAGCTAGGCTTACCTGCAGGTTTGCATCTGCCCTGCGTTGGGTACGCAGCGTTACATTGTCTAATATGGTATCAACCATTTGCTTGTTAGGCACCGTAATGTAGCTTTTTTGGTCTGTGCGTATACGGGTGCTGCGCAGCCCAATTTTTTCAACGGTACCGTTAAAGCCTTGCACTTTTACAGTGTCGCCAGTGCTAAATGGCTTGTCGAAAAAAATGATAAAGGAGGCAATAAGGTTTTCCAGGCTTTCCTTAGTGGCAAGTGCCACGGCCGCACCAACCAGGCTTAGGCCAGTTACAAGGTTTGTTACGCGGTAATGGAACGAAAAGTGCAGCAGTAGTAATGCCCCTATGATAATGAGCACAACGCGGAAAAAGTCTTTAAAAAAAACAACCAACTGGTTGGTGTTTTCACTACCGTGGGTGCTTGCTTTTTCCTCCAATACCAAGGCAATGAAAGTTACAAAGCGCACACACAACCTAATTAAAACCACTATCAGCACCCCATTGGTTATCGATTCCAAAACGGTTTTAAAATCAACATCCCTAAACACATAAAAATGTAAAAAGGGGGGCAGCGATAGCTTGTCGAAGGCAATTACAATAATCAGCAACAACAAAAAGGTTTCCAGTGGCAATATGATCATCTCCAAAAACGACTTGCGGTGGAAGTTTTTGCCTTGGCTAGACAAAAGCCGATACAGCAGCCCAGCAAAATATCTTGAGATATAGCGCTTTACCACAAACGCAACAACTATGGTTATAAAAACCTCTAAATATGCTTGAACACTATTGCCCCAAAACTGATAATTAAGAAAACTTACCATGCTGCAAAGGTACTAAAGGCTGTAAATCGTAAGGCCCTCTTTTGTGAGCACAAAAAAATTGTTACCCCTTTTTTGTATTTTAATTGCCGTGGCAAGATTGAGGTTGGGCTTAATTTTTTGTAGGCTTAAGGTGGCAGGGTTGGCGATGTACAAATAATTGTCATCGTGGCCCATTAGGTTTTTGTTTTCCACTTGTACATTTTTCCACCCGGCTAGTGGTAGTTTCTGTTTTAATGCGCCGTAATAGTCAAAAATTAACCAACCGTTTTTTTCGTCATACAAGTACAGAAGGCCTCCGTTGTCTATTACTTGGCAGGGGTTATACCCTTCCCCAAAAAGCACCGTAAAATCGGCCGTTTGTAGCAAAAGGTTGCCGTTGTCATCCAACTTTTTTAGTTTGTTGTCCAGTTCGTCAAAAACCCAGTAGTTGTTGTCGTAACTGGCTGCAATGGCTTTTGCCTGCAGTATGCCGGCGTTGCGTAGGTCTATGGTGTTACGAGGGTTCAAAAAGCGGTCAAGTACCAGTATGGTACTAAAATCTTTATAGTACACCAGTTCTTTCAACGGGTTGCTTCCATCAAAGCAATAAATGTCGCCATATCGGCGCACATCGTTGTATACTGCCGTTGAATCGTAGCGGGCGTCAAGCTTTTGTATTTGGTTGCTTTGTGTTATTAGGTAGGTGTTGTTGAGCCCGTCGGTATAAAAATCGCTAAAGCTGCCGGGTATGTTTTTTTGCTGGCTTAGCAAAATGGTGGTATCTGGGTTGGCATGGGCTGCAATGGCAAAGCCTAATGCCACAAGCGGTAATAATATGGTTTTTAGTCTTTCCATACATGCAACACTACATCGTTACCATCAAACGTTGCGTAGGTAAAATAACGTATCCAGTCACCAAGATTTATATACCTGCTTGTTTCGCTTAACCGGTGGTCAATCGGCAGGTGCCGGTGCCCGAAAATAAAGTAGTCAAAATGTTCCTTGGCCAACATTTCCCTGCAATAAATAATCAGCCACTCTTGTTCGCCAAAAAACACCTCGTCGCTGGTACCCGTTTTTTCCCTGCTTTTGCGGCTCAGGTAGTTTGCCAAGCCCATGCCCCAGCTGGGGTGTAACTGGCCAAACAGCCATTGGCATATTTTGTTCCTGAATATTTTTTTTATAAACTTAAACCCGTGGTCGCCGGGGCCAAGCCCGTCGCCATGGCCTATTAAAAATTGTTTGCCTCCCCAGGTAAACGTTTTGGGGTTATGGTAAACCGGTATATTTAACTCGCTTTCAAAATAGCCACTCATCCACATGTCGTGGTTGCCGGTAAACACATGTACTTTTATGCCGCCATCCGTAAGTTCTGCCAGCTTGCCCAATAAACGCACATAGCCTTTGGGCACAGTTGTCTTGTATTCGTACCAAAAGTCAAAAATATCGCCGTCAATAATTATTTCTGCAGCATCCTGTTTAATGCTGTCCAAAAAAGCCACTATTTTCTTTTCCCTTTCAAGGCTGGCCGTGTAGTTTGGCGCCCCTAGATGGAAATCGGAAAGGAAATAAATTTTCTTATTTTTGTTACTCACCATAGCTGACACAAAGATGCTTTTTAATTCGGTTGAATTTTTAATTTTTTACCCAATCGTAACGCTTGGCTATTTTCTGTTGGCGCAAAAATATAGATGGTTTTGGTTGCTTGCTGCAAGCTGTTACTTCTATATGTTTTTTAAACCAATTTACATTTTAATACTGGGTGTAACCATTGTGATTGATTATTTTGTTGGAGTAAACTTGCTAAAATTTCAAGGTAAAAAGCGAAAATGGCTTTTGGTGGCCAGCATTATTGCCAACGTGGGCATACTCGCCGTTTTTAAATACTACAATTTTTTTGTGGGCAATGTAAATACCCTTTTTGCCACGGCCGGTATGGGTGCGCGTTTGGCCTACCTTAATATTTTATTGCCCATCGGCCTTTCGTTCCACACCTTTCAGGCAATGAGTTACACCATAGAGGTGTACCGGGGCAACCAACAACCCGAGAAGCATTTTGGCATATACGCTTTGTATGTGATGTTTTACCCCCAGTTGGTGGCCGGCCCCATTGAGCGGCCGCAAAGCATGTTGCACCAGTTTACAGAGAAAAAAACGTTTAACCAAGCAGACGTTAGCGATGGCCTAAAGCTTATGCTGTGGGGGTTGTTTAAAAAAATAGTGGTTGCCGACAGATTGGCTGTTTATGTGGGCAGTGCTTATGATAACTATATTAACCAAACGGGTAGCACGTTAATAGTGGCTACTTTTTTTTTCGCGATACAAATTTATTGTGACTTCTCAGGCTACTCAGATATTGCCCGCGGGGCCGCCAAAACCATGGGTTTTGACCTTATGGTAAACTTTAGGCGCCCTTATTTGGCAGCAAACATTACCGATTTTTGGCGGCGTTGGCACATATCATTGTCAAGCTGGTTTAAGGATTATGTATATTTTCCCCTCGGCGGCAACAAGGTGCGGCTTATGCAATGGTGCAGTAATATTTTGATTGTTTTTTTATTGAGCGGTATTTGGCATGGGGCTAATTGGACGTTTGTTATATGGGGCCTAATACACGGCTTGGTTACCATTGCCCACAAGCTGGTTGAAAAATTTGATGAAAAGCAGGGCAATTCAATGGTTAAACGGTTGCTGTTGGTATTTAGTTGGAAACCCCTTGCCATTGTAATAAATTTTGCCATTGTAACTTTTGCGTGGGTATTTTTTAGGGCAGGCAGTGTTGAACAGGCTTTTGGTATTTTGGGCAAAATGTTGCTGCATGCCAACGCGCCGGTTTTTACCAAAACGGGGGTTTGGATGCTGCTGGCATGTACGGGTGTAGGTATTGTGTTGGTTGCCGACATGGCAGCGGAGTACCGGTTTAAATTGGCGCTGTTGCACCATCGAAACTTGGCAGTAAGGATGGCATCGGTGTTAATGTTGTGCCTAGGTATTTTGTTGTTTGGTATTTTTCGCAATTCATCATTTATTTATTTCCAGTTTTAATGAAACCAACCTTTATTTGGCGCGTTGTTTTTTTGGTGGCAGGCTTACTATTGGCCGACCGCCTTGTTGGCTTTTTTATGCACAACGCCATACAACGGCAACGCAATGGGGTTTATTACGAGTTTAAATACAAGCTTACCCAAGCAAAGGCTGCTGTAGCCATTTTAGGATCGTCTAGGGCCAACCACCATTATGATACAAGGCTTATTGAGCAGGCCACCCACGAAAAAACCATGAACTTTGGGCAGGATGGAACCAGCATTTTTACGCACTATATTCTTCTTAAAACGCTTTTGCGCTGGCACAAGCCCCAATTGTTGGTACTGGATATAAAACCCGGCGATTTTGGTGGTACCCAAAATTTTAATGAAATAGCGCCGTTATACCCGATCATTGACGAAATGGCCATAGATGGCGACGACCTAAGCATGGTATCGCCTTTCGAAAAAATAAAACTGTACAGCCAGTGTTACCGGTATAACAACCAAGTTTTGGAGATATTGGGCGGTACCCGTGGCAAACTGGTGGATACCGCTACCATTACAGGGTATTCGGCCTTACCAGTAAAAACCGTGGTGCTAAATAACCTTGCCATTAACGACAGTAGCTTTAACATACGTGTTTATCAGTACTTTCAACGGGTTATCCTGTTGTGCCGGCAAAGCGGTGTTAAGCTTATTGTGTGTACCTCACCTTGCTACCGCCCGGTGGTATTCGACCGTACCATAGCTGAGGTAGAGGCCGAGTGCAAAAGAAATGGGGTTGGTTATATTAACTATCTTAATAACAAGCTTTTGCCCTTTGATGCCAGCATGTTTAAGGATGAAATGCATCTTAATACTAAAGGTGCAGACGTATTTACCCGAGATTTTATACAGCGGCTGCCCCAGTTTTAATAACGGTTGGCTTGCTTTTCGCCCTCCACTAAAAAGCAAAACACTTCTTTGGGGCCGTGCACGCCCACTACCAAGGTTTTCTCAATATCGGCCGTGCGGCTTGGCCCGGTGGCAAATGTTATGAGCGAGGGTATTTTGTTGTGTTGCTGCAATATGCCGCCCAGTGCATGTTTAATGTCGGTCACCAGCTGGCTGGTGTACGCAATGCAAATATGCACAGGCGCATAAACGCTGGCGGTTCTGCCGCTCTGCTGGGCCGTACTCATTACAATACTGCCTGTTCGGCCTACTAAAAACTCGCAGCCCGTTATGGCGGCATCGCAGGTGGCAAGGGTTTCGTAATACTGTAGGTTTAGCCCTGCTTGGGCAATAAATTCCCTCAGCTGGTTCTCCCGGCAGTAAATATTGGCCCATTTGCGCTCCGTAAACAATTGCTGTAGCTGCCCGGCTAATTCGCCGGGGCTGCCACAGTACGAAAACCTGCCCTGTAACCCTGTAAAATGTTCCGCAAACGTAACATCTGTATCTGGCGTGGGGGTTTTGTACACACTGTTAGCGGCATCTATTTGCGGAAAAGGAACAGGCACTGGTTGTTGCAGTGCCTGTTTTATTTTAGCCAGTATATTTTTTTTTGCGTTCGATGGCTTCACCCGTCAAAATGTTTTATGCTGAAAAAAGCGGTTTTATGGGGTTGCTAATAAAACCCGGAACAGTTTCTTCGTTTTGTACAAGGCCGGTTTCTGCATGGTTGTTGTCTGCAGGGGGGGCCTCGGTAACATCAAGCAGCTTTTTCTCCTCGTAGGGGCGTTTGCCAATCAATGTTTCTACGTCGCTTTGAAAAAGTACTTCTTTGGTAAGCAGTTCTTTGGCCAATTTTTCTACGTCGCCTCTCTTTTCGGTAAGCAGGTTTTTGGTACGCACATAAGCTTCGTCAATCAATTTCCGTACCTCTTCGTCAATAATTTTACCGGTTTCTTCGCTAAAAGGCTTGGTAAATGTATTTTCCTGCGTGGGGTCGTAAAAGCTAACATTGCCAATTTTATCATTCATACCATACACCGTAACCATGGAGTAGGCCATTCTGGTAATTTGCTGCAGGTCGTTAGAGGCACCTGTTGAAATTTTATGGAAGAAAATTTCTTCAGCAGCCCTTCCGCCCAAGGTCATACAAATTTGGTCCATTAGCTGGTCGGTATTATAGAGGTATTGCTCTTTTGGCGTGTATTGTGCATAACCCAGCGCAGCGGTGCCCCTAGGCACGATGGTAACCTTAAGCAGCGGGTAGGCATGCTCTAAATACCAGCCGCAAATCGCGTGGCCAGCTTCGTGGTAGGCAATTATTTCCTTTTCCTCGGGCAGTATTATTTTGTTTTTCTTTTCCAATCCGCCAATCACACGGTCAATGGCATCCTGAAAATCACTCATGTCAACGGCATCCTTGCCTTTACGGGCGGCAATCAGTGCGGCCTCATTACAAACGTTGGCTATGTCGGCACCCGCAAAACCAGGCGTTTGCTCGGCCAGCTTGTGTATATCTAGCGTTTGTGAAATTTTTATGGGCTTTAAATGCACTTTAAAAATAGCCTCACGGCCCTTAACATCGGGCTTGTCAATAGATATCTGCCTGTCAAAGCGCCCTGGGCGTAACAACGCAGGGTCTAACACATCGGGCCTGTTGGTGGCAGCTAGTATAATAATACCCGCATCACCGGCAAAACCGTCCATCTCCACCAGCAATTGGTTAAGGGTGTTTTCGCGCTCATCGTTGCTCATGATGGCGTTGCGCCCGCGGGCACGGCCAATGGCATCAATTTCATCGATAAATATAATACAAGGGGCTTTTTCCCTAGCTTGCTTAAACAGGTCTCTCACACGGCTTGCACCCACACCCACAAACAATTCAACAAAGTCAGACCCGCTCATGCTAAAAAATGGCACTTGGGCCTCGCCTGCCACTGCTTTGGCTAACAATGTTTTACCGGTGCCGGGGGGGCCGATTAACAGCGCACCTTTGGGTATTTTACCGCCTAGCAGGGTGTATTTTTTGGGGTTCTTTAAAAAATCCACAATTTCCATCACCTCCACCTTGGCTTCATCCAAACCTGCCACGTCGGCAAAGTTTATGTTAACCTTGGTGCCTTTTTCAAACAACTGTGCTTTGCTTTTGCCAATGTTAAATATACCACCCGGGCCGCCGCCGCCTGCGGGGCCGCCCATTTTGCGCATAAATAAAAATATAAGCGCCACCAACATAAGCACGGTAACCAACATTTGCGATGCCGGGCCCAGCCATTCGCCTTCGGTAGTAATGTTAATTTCAGGCTTTTTGCTCTCGGGTATGTTATTGTCTTTGCAAAATTTGTCAAAGCGGTCCTGCCAGGTTTTGGCTTCGGTAACCTTAAACTCAAACAAAGGCACATTGGGGTCGGGCTGAGGTGCCTGCACGCCTTTTGGCATTTTGCTGGTGTACTCCGGCTTCCTAAGGCTGTCGGCATAAATGTATACCCGCACAACCTCCGTGTTTTTAATCAAGTCTAATTTTGACACATCACCGGGCAGAAGCATTTTTTGAAAAAACTCCTGCTCGGTAAGTTTAGCCGTGTCGGTGCTCGATTTTGCAAAATATTGGTAGCCTATCAATGCGGCTGCAATCAATGCATATACCCAATAAATGCTAAAACGGGGGGCTTTGTTGCGTAAATTCTTGTCATCTCCACCTTTATCTGTAAGGTTGGGTCTAATATTTTTATCGTCCTGTGCCATACTTGCTTACTTCACAAATTGATTAATAGTTATTATCCAAAAAAGTTCAAAAAAAATCCTAGTTATTTTGCTAATTCTCAAATTCTTCCAGTTCTGCGTCGCTCCACATCTCCTCCAGTTTGTAAAACTTTCGTGTTTCAGCATGCATAATGTGCACAACAATATTTACATAATCAATTAGTAT
>Ga0007810_1000151_pt1 | contig 20314 bp, 16 predicted proteins | sample CryBogCBE15Jun09_FD_71193 | JGI IMG/M metagenome (GOLD analysis project Ga0007810, IMG submission 71193) | Freshwater microbial communities from Crystal Bog, Wisconsin, USA - CBE15Jun09 | ecosystem: Environmental > Aquatic > Freshwater > Lake | place: Crystal Bog, Wisconsin, USA | collected...
GAAGCCGAATAGCGCGGTCATACCCAATTACAGCGCAAAGTTTTGCATTTAAATCGCCAGTTAAATTAAATGCTTGTTGATAGTGCCCAGTAATTGCCAATGCAAAACGATGCGAATCTTCAATTTTTTGACTTACGTTTGTATCTTCCAACGAGTTAATCAATGTTCGCTCACAGAAAAAGTAATCTGGGGTTTCGTCTTTAGTCATGTGTTCTTCTCCTTGAGTTTGGCTTCGATGGCTCGGGCGCGACCTTCTGCTGTGATGTAATTTCCCAAACATTCATCGCGCTCCTCATCCGTCAGCCCAACCCATTCACGCTGGGGCAATTCGGTAATTAAAGATTCAACCCCGCCATTCAGTTCAACCGCAACCCTTACGGTTTTGTCTGAGAACGAAATTCTTATAGTCATGTGTTTTTCTCCTTGGCTTTTCCGATTGAAGCTGCTGCTCTCAAGATGGCGCGTCGTGTAGCAGCTCTTGGGTCATCGCCTTTAATCTCCCCTGACGGCACGGTTTGCTCTGCGTTATCCACTACCACGTTGGCGAGCGGAACATCCTCACCGTGCGCATAGGTCCAGCCATGAAAGACAAACAAGTTCAGGTCAACCATTATTTGAAAAGCCTCTTTGTCGTCATCGAAAGGCCTCCAAATTGCTGCGCCAGATTCTTTGCCAACCCAAAGCAGCGAGTTTGATTTAGGCCTGTAACTGTGCGGCTCTGCAAAGCCCATAGCTTTAGCGGCGTATCTCAGGATTTCTTCATCAGTCATGTGTTTTTCTCCCTGCATCTTGCCTCTACGTATCTAATAAATTCCTCGGGGTATGTGTCCGTGGTGTGGATGCCAAGGTGGGCAATGTCCTCTTTTGTCAGTGGAACCCATTCACGCTGGGGCTTGATCTCTTGCAGTATCTGCTTGCCCAAGTTGGACTGCTTCTCCACCTCGTTAAAGGCTTCGTCTTCCTCTGGCGTCCAATCAATGCTTATCTTGTCAAAAATGGCTTTGTTTTTTACCCGAGTCTCTTCGTAAACTTTATCGAACTCAGCCTCTATCCTTTTCACATCTTCTGGGGTGAAGTTTCTTTTCATGTCTATCTCCAAATTTCATAAACAATAAAATAAATTCCAAGGCAAAACAGCGCCGCCCAAAAGACGGCTACTGTTATTTTTACCAAGGTGCTTCCTCAAAGTTATCAGGGTTAAATTTAGGCTCCCCCGGCTTGTCTGGCAGGGGAGTCAGTGGAAAAGGCCAAGTCATTTAATTAAACCAAAGATAGATGCCGTGGATGATGCCAATTGGGAAGAAGATCGCCCCAGCCAGCAAAAAGCCCCACATCAGGTGTGCAAAGCAATAGAAAATGTGAGTCAGCCATGCACAAACAAGCACGGCCCCAACAATAAAACCACCAAAGTCGCTCATTTCTTCACCCCTTTCACTTCAATGTATTTCTCAGGCGGTGGCGGTGTCATGCTCTCGCTGGGTGGAATCCAACCGTATTTGCGCCAGAGGGCTTGCACATCGCTGCCGGACTTCCATGTGAAGTCCTTGGGCGGGTAACTTATCTTCGAGTGTGGAACAGTATTCATATCAAAACTCCATTTCTTTAAAAACTGATTGCGTAACGTAAACAGGGACAGCCGTCTCACCGATCTTGTCAAATACTTGGCATGAGGCCGCATAGCCCAGATCAAACCTCTTTAGATCCTCTGAATCAACGTAACCAAGCACCCGCTGCTGCATCTTCTTGGCCTTGTTAATCATCAAATCAAGCTCAATGATCCTTTCGGCTCTGCCAACGGTACGCTCCACCTTTTGTTTGGCCTGCAACGCCTTCTTCCTAGCAGTTAATAATTCAATCATCTTTCTTCTTCCTTTTCTCTATGGCGGGAAGCCCCGCCTTGGGTTTACCTGCTGCCACCATCTCATCGGCGAGATACCAGACGTTCTCTGGGTCTATCTCCTTGGGATCGAACCGCCCCATCATTCCGTTGATAATGAACATGGCAAAGACAACTCGCATATCTTCGTCAGTCATGCTTCACCTCTGGCTTTAAGTCCATCTGGATCGCTCTGTAGGCTGATGCTGTCGTGCAGTTGGCGCAATAAGGCGCAGAAGTTTTCACGCTCATGCTGTGCTACCAGTTTGGCAAAGGCTTTAAGATCATCATCATAAATACCGTCACAATATTCTGAGAAAAAATTATCAGTGCGCCGTTTTATGCCAACCTGTCTAGCCATCTCAATAATTTGTTCGTCAGTCATGGGCTAACTCCATGATGCGCTCAGACAACACCACCCCAAGGTCACGGCCTTTGACAGCAATCATCTGCGCTTCTGGGCACTCATAGATCACCTTGGCCGCATCCTTCAGAGCTTTGTTATACCCAGCGTTAAATGTGTCCGTGCCATCGGCCAGCATACCGATAGCGTCTCGAATCAACTCTGACGCCTTGCGCTGCTTGGCAAGTGCCTTGAGCTTCAGGTGATGCTCTTCCGGCAAATACACGCTGTAAGGGATTAGTTTTCGTTGGTCCATTCTTGATACTCTCTGTATAGTTTGTCCAGCGCCAGCTGCGCCGCACGGTTGGTTTTCAGGTCTGCCCTGCTTGGGATATCAAGATAGTTCCGAACCCATTCTGTGGCCTCTTCCATATCCTCAGTAAAGATCCTGTCGTCTGTATAAAGCCAATGCCAGAAACTTGGATCACGGCATAGCATCCCAGCTATACGAACCGCCCTGTCGCCAGCAAACTCCTCTTGCTTGTCCATCGGCTGCTCGTCACTACCAAGCCTGACCATCACGACCTGATACCTTGACCCAACAAAATCCCTGAGCAAGTCCTCTGGGATCTCGTCTGGGTGCATGGATAAGGTCAAAACATAGCCAGTCTTGTCCTGTTTCAATGCGACCTTGACGGCCTCAAATTGAAGTGTTTTCATTCCCAAGGATTCCCTGATGGTTGTGGCTTCACATAAGGCTCAGAAACCGATAGAGACAGAAATGCCAAGCCCTTGGCACTTACCTTCTTCCATGCAGCCACCGTCACTTGAACAGTGTTGCCGTCCGAACGATCAATCAGGGACTGAATCATCTTCACGTCCAGCGCAATACCGCCCTTCATATCAGGATGGTTGTCAGCCTTCTTTTGATTGGGAAACAGTGATCCAGAATTGGGTTTAACTTCGTATGCCATGATTACTCCTTGTTAGCTAACTTTTCTTTGGTTTCGGTAAATTTGACCATCATGTCCTTAAAGAACGCTGGGTCCATTTGTTTGACGGTATCGAAAAGAACTTTGTTCTTCTTGAAAATCGTCATCACATCAGCTTCCTTGACGCAGGTGTCCAAGAGAAGATGAACTGCTTTACGGCAATCATTCAACCAAACTTGGTCGTGTTCTTGCGTAGGGGGGGTGATGACTATCTGGTGATAGCCAGCTTCACCCTCAATGTTCTTAGGTGCAACTGTCCCACGTGGGATAGTGGGGATTTCTGCAGCAGGTTTTACTTCCTTCTTAACAGGCTCCACAGCTCCTGTCGTAGCTTCCAGCGCATCATGCTCAACAATGGCTAGGGCAGTTACATAAAGATACCTGCGCTGATACGTCTCGCAAGCACCAATGTTTTGAACCTCATGGCAACCTTTGAGTGCAGCCGAACCCATCGGCGAGGTGAAGGTAACAAAGCTACCGTCCTCTACGTCATAGATGTTCATCTCAGCCATAGTGGGTGTAAATGAAATGGTGTCCACCAATCCGACTTCGTGAAAGATCTTTTGGATCTCAGGCAGAAAGTCGCCCAGCTCAAAGTATTGGTAGCCAGCAAACTTGTTGTGGCCGGACTTCTTCATTGGCCTGGCCTGCAACCGCAGACGTGCATCAATGAGTTTCTTATAGACGTTCATGCTTGTTCCTTCAAGTAAGTTTGATATTGATTGCACCAAGTGCTAACTGGGCAGTAAGACATGCAGCGTGTGCGCTCACCCTTGCGCTGCTGGATGATGTATTTGTCCTTGGGCTTTTCTTGTTTCAGTTGAACAACGGCCTCTTCAGCCTCCAACAGATTCGGGTGCAATGACTTGGCTCTGACGTTACCTTCCTTCATCACAGCCCATACAGCAGGTTTTTCCCACATTTCTTCTGGTGTGCAATCGGGTAAGTCACCGCCGCTTTCCAAAGCAAACTCGCAAGCAGAGTGAGCTGAAATGCGTGAAGCAATGAACTCCTCACGCTCTTTCATCGACCACAAAGTAATCGGCACCTCCTTCACAGGGGCTTCTGGATAGCCAGCCTTCTGATCCACTTCACGAGACTTCCAATCCCGCAGGATAGCCACGATGCCCAGATCTTTGACAGGGGCAACCTTGACCTGCTCAACCAAGAACGCATAGATGTTGAGCTGGTATTCCCACTCAATCTTTTCGTTCATGACAGACCAGACGCTGGTGGTCTTGTAGTCACGGATAGAGATGCCTTCCGGCGTAATGATCTGAAGGTCAACAGCACCAGAAATGTTCCAGCCTTCAAATTCGGTATGGATGCGCTGCTCAACAACGTGGCTATCGTCCTTGCCATGTTCCAAGATGTTATGGATAGCAGAGCCAAAGATAGACCAAACCATCTCCGACACGTCTTGCTCAATCTCATCTTCAAACTTCTTGGACAGCGCCACAATCTTAGGACTGTTGATCAGCTGCGTCACCGATAGATGCGCCTTGCCTTTCGAGTACGTTGGCCGCTTCAAGACATTGACAAATGTCTGCGGTATGTTGAACTTGTTTGTGAGTTTCATAAGGGTTCCTAGCAGTTAAAGGGACTCTAGTGTGCATGATATAATTCACCATGTCAATAGGTCATACCCATTTTAATTCATCTACTATGAACAATCAAGTTTGCCTACCTTGGCCTCCCAAAGAACTGAGTCCCAACTCCACGCTTCATTGGGCAAAGAAGGCCAAATTTAAGAAGATGTACAGGGAAGCCTGCTGGGTTTTGACCCTTGAAGCAAAGCTGAAAGTGGTTGGATTAGGGAAAATCCCTATAGAGGTGACGTTCTACCCGCCCGACAAACGGCACAGGGATGCAGACAACATGGTCGCCAGCATCAAGGCAGGGCTTGACGGGCTGGCTGACGCACTCAAAGTTAACGATAAGAACTTTCTCCCTACCTTCGTCTTCAAAGAAGAAGTCAAAGGTATGGTTATTGTTCGGCTTTTAGACGGAACTGAATCGTCTTATCCAAGATATCTTCCTTGATGTTCTTGAACTTCGTGATACGGTCACGCTTTTCTTGAGCAGACATCTTGGATTCCGGCAGATCTTCAATTCTACGGATCTCCCCGTTGAGGGTCGTTAGCTCATGGCCCATCGACTCAACAAAGCCGTAAGCCTTGATCGTCCCTGCATGGTCTTTAAACCACTGCTGGGCTTCTTCTTTATGGCCCTTCTTCATCAGATCCATATAAGTGCCGTGATCAGTTTCAGCACGGGTCTTCAGGTCATAGAAGAGGTCTTCCCGTCCACGAGGCACTTCAGGGGCCACAAACGAGCCGTAGAGGATGTTACTGCGTTCTTCTGGGGCTGGTCTAGTACCGTTAAACAGATTAGATCCCCACATCGAAATAGAGGCCACGCTACCCGCCAAGCCCTTCATGACGTGATCAGCCTCCATAGGGTTCAACAGCCGATGCTCATCAGATCCCAAGCCGCTGGCATAGCTCAACCACTTGCCCAACTCTGAAGTGCTGGCGCTGTATTGTCTGTATGGAGCCAAGTGCTTCATTGTCTCAGGCGTAATCTGACCGCCAGTGTAAAAGTCATGGTTCAAAGCCACTTCAGCAAAAGGCTTGATACCCGTTGGGATAGGCGTTGTCAAAGGACCCAGCAGCGCATCAATGGCCGCAGTCTTCAAAGCTGTACGCAGCCGTGTATTGTCAATCGCATCCTTAGTGCCTTCCTTCGTGATCTTGTTATAGAGCAACTCAGGAATCGACTTGAAGAAGAATGATGCCGATGTGTGCATGGGGATCAGCAGCGTGTGATCGTAGCCAATCGTCTTCATGAGTGAACGAGGGATGACGAAATTACGCATCTTTGTCTGGTCATCCATCTTCTTGTATTCGTCATCATCACCCACGGCCATCGAGTACATCAGGCAGGTTGTTGCCAACAAGCCAGCCGTAATAGCCAAACGAGTGATTGCCTTCTGACGATCAATACCACGCAGGCCACCGCTCACGCTGGTCACCTTAGCCCCTGTCAGAGCCTCAACACCACCAGCCACAGGTTCAGCAAGCGCCTGAGCCAGCACGTCCAGCTGCTGGGCGTAAGCGTTCATGAAAGCAATCGTGCGGTTCAGGAATTGTGCAGTTGCCCCAGCACCACGCTTGTCAAAGTCAATGACGTTGGTCGCAGCCAGGATTGCTCTGCGCTGATCTCCACCGTTTGGATAGCCGCCAGTTTCCTTCATCACCCGAATGTAGATGGATCTACGCTGGGCAAAGTCTGAAGCATCTGCAATCTTGTCTAGGATGCCAGTTACACGAGAGAAGTTATCTTTATTGATAATCCCAATCTCTTGCTTGTATTGATGTTCAGCTGTTCTGGCCTGAGAGTGATAACCACCAATGCCGTGTTCCTTCAGCAGCTGCACAATAGGATCGTGCTGGTGCAGGCCACGCAGGAATGATGAGAACACGCCGCCATACAGGGCAACAGGGTTCTTAACACCGCTTACCAGCGCAGCCGTTGGTGCATCCATGAACAACTGCTTCAACTGGAAGATACCAGAGAAGGTCAAAGAACGGCGCAAACCATTCGAGAGGTATGCCAGAGCCTCATTCATCGGGATCTGGATATGCTCAATACCAATCACAGACTGAGCCACCAAGGGATCAGCAATCTGGATGTTGATCTTGCGGCCATTCACCAAGATCTTCATGATGCCCTGATTAAAGTCTTCCTTGGGGAATACCTTGATCTTGCCCTTGTCGTTGCGGGTTGCATACTCTTGGGCAATCCGGTTGGCTGCATAGTTCTTAATGCAGTTACGGGTGGTCGTCATCACGTTGTGGAGCATGTTATCCACAATGTTGTCGATATCCTTGTCCGTTTCGCCTTCTTTAAACTTAGACTCACGGTTGATGTTACGCACACCCTTGGAGCCGTATACAGGCGCATGGGGATCGTTTTGCTCATCTTGGATACGCTGCCAAGGCACATAGTCTTCAATGTCCCGCAAGGTATCAGCACGTTGCTTGCTGATGATCCGTGCGTGTTCCATGTTGTCAACCATGTTCTTGTTGACGCTGTTCCAGTTGTCCATCATTGTGCGGAGTTCTGGATAGTCCTTCTCAAAGTCAGAGAACTCATCAATCTCATCATCGCTCATGTTCACTTTTTGTTTGGCGGTGTTGATGCGTTTGAGATCTTCTTCGGCCTCGGCAATGTCAGACAGCAGTTGCAGCTGGCGACTAGCAGAGGTGTTGGGGTCCAACTGCTCATCCTTCAGATCCTCCAGCTGGCCTTCACGCTTCAAGAACTCATTGATGATCGAACGTGAACGCTTGGCCTCAAAGTAGCCATTGATCAGGTCAGCTGCCCGTTGTGCGCCCAGCTGCTTTTCCAACTCATGCTTGGCCGTCAGGACGTTAGCCATCGAGAACTTGTCAGACACAGCTCGGAACATCTGGGTCGTTGGATCAAAGAGCAGCTTGCCCTTCATGATCACCTGAGTGCCGATACGAGCCGCCTTCAGTGCCTGATTCATAGACACAGAAGCAATCGCCTTACCGTGACTGTCTTCCAGCATATGGCCATATTTACCACGGTCTGCAGCCGTTAAGCCTGCCGTGAAGTCGGTGTTCTTTACACGGGTGTAGAGCAGGCCACGGTCCAAACCACCAACCATGTTGTTGACAGCCATCTTGGGTTGACCAACCATGTTGGCACCGATGCGCTTGGCCTCTTGGATCCCACCCAGCAAACGATCCATCACAGTGTTAGACACATGGATGGGCGTATGTGGACGGTTAAACTTGTTTAGCGTGTCATCCACCTTCTGGACACTTAACAAGAAAGTTGGCTTGAAAGACCCGTTAGTCACAAAGTCTCGCAGCTGGGACTTCGTGACAAGTTTGCCCTCACCGTTAATGACATTGTTGAAGGCTTGGTGAATAGCAAAGCGGTTGTCGTAACCAAATACCGACTTCAGCCCTTCGATCAAATACTTAATCGAGTTGACAAAACGAACCCAAGGGGTGCCCATCTTCGCAGCCAGCAAGCCCTCGGCATTGACCGCCCAATACTCTGACGGATCAAGATACTGATACAGATCATCATTTGGCAAAAGGCCAATAGCACGTTCCATCTTTTCCGCATCGGGATCATTGATGAAATCCAACACGGCACGGAAATACTCTTGAGATTTAGCGTCTGTGTGCTTCTTGATCGCCGCCTCAAAGCTATTCTTCCAAGCATCAATGATAGAAGCACGAGTCTGCGGATCCATCATCTGCTCTAAAGCGTGCATCAGCTCATGGCGAATCGTAGATGGATTCTTAGCGCCAGTATCCTTGAACAAACGAACCAAGCGGGACAGGTTGTAGAACGCACCAGCGCCACCTTCCTCGCCCTTCTTGCGTTGACTAACCACCGACAAGCTCAAACCGTTCAGCAGAGTAGGCTTGTTGCGGTACATCCAATCAATAACGTCAAATACATCCTTGCTGATATTGCCAGCAACGAATTCTTTGTACGCCTTCAAGTGGAAGTCGATAGGCCGTGTCTTCTTCTCTGCCGTCAGCTTTTTATCTGCTGCCAGATCTCGACTAAGCTCATCGAGTTCAGTCAACAGGCGTTGGGTGTCAATACCAGCGCCACCTTTGATGATCTCACGCTTGAGTTTGGTGAAACCACGCCGTGCTTCGGCCAGCTGCTGCACCTGACGCTGGTGAATATCTGACGTAAGCGCACGAATGGACTTACCAGCAGGGGCCAGTGAAGGCAACTGGCGGGGGCCATAGTAATGCCTAGCAGTCGAAACATTCGTCTCGGCCTTTAACGGCACTCCCATTTGGTTGATGATGTAATCAATAGCATCACGGGCTTGATTATCACTGCTAAACGTCTTAACGCCGTTGTAGTAGTCACCAAACTTAGCTCTAAACCCTTCGTTGCCAAAGAAGAAGCCGCCAGACTTCTTGCTCTTAGGAACTGTAAATATGTAATTACCACGCCGGTAAGAGATTTTCAGTCCGGGGTTCGGGAAGCTCGATGAAAGCTCACCATCATGTTGAGTCATGAAGCTGATTGCATCAGCTGCATTTTTGAACAAAACCGGCTTGGCTTGTTGCGCTTTGTCAAAATCATAAGTTCTGGGCATCAACACGCCCTGATCCGTTGTCCCATCTTCCTTGGTGTAGGTAATGATTCGACCAACACCATTCTCTGATGCAAAACCAGCCAAGATGTTGCCCGTAATCATCCAGCGTTTTTCACGCCGAGATACAGCACCACGATCAAATAGATCTGCAATTGGCACATGCTCGAAAGTGTCTTTCTCAAAGTTAAAGACAGGAGCAGTACTCTCTCTTTCCAAGGTGATTGTTTTGTCAATCGCACCAAAGTTGATGGTTATTGCCTTATCGTCGCCATCAGCCAGAGCAATAGTCATCTTCCAGTTGGACAAAGCAGCAGGATTCTTGGTCTTGGCCTTGTTCTCAATGTTGGTAATGATGCCGTAGAAAGTCTGGCCGTTCTGATCTTTGACTGCGTAAGATGATCCAATGAAATAGTTGTTCAGAATATCGGCTATCTTTGTATTCAAAGTACGCTGGTTGCTTTCAACCTTGTCGATAACCGGCTGCTCTTTACCAGCCAGTGTCATCTCTTGAACTTGTTTGGCTACAAATTCATCCGACTTCGGCATGAACGCATCTTTTAATTTTTGATTGTGTTCTCTGCCAGCAGTCCTAGAAAATGTTCCAACATTCTTATGAACCAACTCTATTAATTGATCTTTCGTAAAAGGTATGACAGTGCGTTTAACGTCAACCTTTTCCATGTTGGCTGGGGCTGCAAAGATTGAATCACCTTCTTTGCGATCAGTAAGCGGAGCAGATGCAATGGTCTTAGCATCCAAGTCAAGAGCCTTGGCTTCCAGCTTGTTGGTGCCCATGCTGTTCTCACGCTCAATCAATTCGTTGTAACGCTCAGTAAGGTCTTTATAAACCTTTTCTTGCGTTTCCAAAGGAAGCGTTGGGATAACACCCGTTAACTTACGAATGAAGTCTTCAGTGGCAGCTTCTGGCTTGGGAATAGCCTTAATAGTTTCCTTGCCGCCCAACTGTTCGTATACATCTGGGTTATCTTCCAAATACTCAGCAGCAACTTGACCGCCGTAGTCATTCATAAAGTCAACAACACCTTCAGCCGTTACAGCCGACTTGCGAGACGCTGTGGTGTTGGCGTTCAGTGAAGCCATCTTCTTCATGAGAACGGCTGCTGGGCGCATCTCAGCTGGAATGTCTGCCATCATTTGTGAATACGATGGGACAAGAACTTGACCAGTACGGTGAACACGGCCCAGCATTTGCATGTGGGTGTCGATGTTTGCCTCGGCTTGGGCAATGATCATGTGACGTTTACGCCGGTCATCAAACCTTTCTGACGCATGTAACGACAGACCAGTTGCACCCGATTGATTAATGATCAAAACATCGGTATCACCACGGTTGAAAGAATCAATTGCAGCGGTACGTTGTTTTGTATTTGGATCTCTTCCCTCTAGGATGGGAACCCCATCTGCATAATTAACTATGACTGTACGGCCAGTGATCTCGTCCGTTTTGTATCCGGCCTTACGCAGCTCATTGTGCATGTAGTCGATGGGCGACATAGGAGCTGAACCAAACCCAGCGTTCTCAATGAAACTCTTAATATCATTGAACTGCTTGACAAGTTTTGGTCCCAGCTGTTCGTCACTAAGTCGTATATAACTTTTCTCACCATTTGGGTTGGTGATTTTTGCTTCTCTTTGCTTTTCAAGGTAGCGCAAGAACATGTCTTTGAAAGACAAGTTGATCGCATCACCATTCTTGATTCCATTCAGTTCGGCATATTCTGATAAGAATGAACCCATTGTGTTGGCTACCGTGATCACTGGCTTCTCACCAGCTTTCAACCTATCAATAGCAAACTTAACTGTCTCAGCAGTTTTCAAGGACAGCAACATTTGATTGATCAAATTGTGCATCCGTGAGCCAAATTCAGCACCCTCAATATCAGCTGTTATGCGTTTGCCGTCAATGACCTCACCCATCTGATCCAATTCTTCTTGGATGTTTTTAATGGCTGTTTCTTTATTTTGAGAAAAACTCAGAATGGACCGCAAAGAAGTTGCCATCTTTTCTGCGGTTTCTTTGTTTACATCAACAGGAACTGTTTCATAAGACACGCCAGCAAAGGTGCGTTCACGGCGAATGTACTGACCATCGGAAGTCAGCATGTTTGCCACGATCTGCTGCATCGGAATGCCACCTTGTTTGATGGCATTGGCAAGTTGAGAAATATGATCTACAGCCTGACGCATGTTCGTGCTGGCATACAAGCTCATAACTTCCGGTCTTTTCGCATAAGTGGCTGACGAAAAGAAAGATCCGAATGATTTACCAATCAGATTGCGGAAGAAGCCTGCACGACCTGCAACTTCTGGTTCACCTTCTGCATTTGGTTTGGCTTCACCAGAACCACCTGCGTTGTGGCTCTCATCAAGAATCACATAGTTGCCATTAGCAAAGTGACTAGTAAACCGCATACGGTCTGTTTCACTACCGCCACGGGTTTGATTCTGGTTGTATGTTGTAAAGATAACTTTGTAAGGACCAATGCTGTCCTCGTTCATCATCTTCTGGAATAAAGCCTTTAATTTCTTAGCGTCTTTTTCTGGAGAAACAAGTGTAAATTTGTGTTCAACCTTTTCTCCATCTTCTTCTCTGGATAACTTATATTCGACTGGATCATCTGTGTTCGTGACCAAGATCTTAGATTTTTTGTCATCCAAACCAAGTTCTTTGGTCAACCCAATGTCGTCCAAGTCTCGGATCATGTCCGCATACAAGTTGGGTTTCTCAGTAACAAAAATTGGGATCTTGCCATTGACCAATGCGTACTTAATCATCCCTGCAACAACACGGCCCTTACCAATACCTGTCTGGTCGCCAATGATGAATCCACTGCCCTGTTCAGCGTTATGAATAGACAAGGCAAGAGCATCAATCTGTTCTGCAGAGAACGCCTTGTACAGCTCATCATTACTCATACGTAGGGCTTCACCCACATAATCATCAATGGGGCCTACAGCCTCTTCTAGCTTGGTTAGTGCTGTATCAATAGATTGTTGCAACCCACGTGGGACTAACGTACCAACTGATGCCGATTGAGAATGAGGCTCATAAGTAACTTGATGCGCCGTCTCTGTTTCAAGACCACGCCGATCACTTACTCTAGACTCGACACGTTTACCACTGACGCCGCTAGGTTCACCCATTCCTGAAGGTTTGTTTCCTTCAGCGCCGACTCCGCCCTCGGGTCCGACTTGCTCACCTGCACGTTGAACGGGAACTCGTTCTCCGTTGCCGTTAGGAAGGTTCTCAACTCCAGGTTGCTGCTCACCAGCACTTGTCCGAGTTGGTTTGGGTTCATTGCGTTCGCTAGGTCCAGCTGCAGACACGCTTGGTCTGCCGCCTTCCTTGGGTCCGACTCGCTCATTACTAGGCTCTTTATTCTGTCCGACAGCGCCTCTATCCACACCCTCTCCGTTACCAACCCCGGCTGCACCCACACCGCCGTTAACTCCGGCGATGCGACCATTCCCCTCGGATACCACGCCACTTGGTTCATTTAATTTCCCCTTTAATTGTTCATAGGAAGTTATTACCGCTGGCAGTTTTGCAGCGGGTAAGGTCAGTTGTGATTTGCCCTTGCCATCAATCACAATCACATCAACAGGGTATTGAGTGCCCTGCTTGGAATACATATCACCAGCCACGGTAAAGTGGTCAATGACGTTGTATTGGTTGTAAAGATTGACAAAGAAGTTGCGTTTAGCAGCACCACGGTAGGCTTCCTTACGTCCCTCTTCTGTTGTAGCCAAGTTGCCGCCGATAATCAGCACGGCACGGCCATCGTCCTTCATGCTCTGCAATGACTGCATCACGATGCCATGATCCAGCTCTCGTGTATTGAAATCACCAATCGTGACTGTCTTGCCTGCTGCGCCGAATGGGGGGTTCTCAATCACTACATCAACAGTTTTGGCGGCAACATCCAAAGCATTTTTGTTAGTGATTTCAGCACCCGGCAATACCTTCTTGAGCATCTCAAGTCGGCTGGAGTTAAGTTCATTGGCAACCACGTTCTTAGGATCAGCCGCCATGACCAACATGCCGTTACCAGCTGTGGGTTCATAGACGGTAGTCTTCTCGTTAATGCCAGCCAGATGAGAGGCCACATAAGCCAATGGCACAGGAGTAGAGTAAGCCTGCTCTTTAATGCTGGTCGATGATCTAACAGCCAAATTGGGCTGCTGCTCGTACAACTTGACCAGCTTGTCGTAGATGGCTTCTGGTTTACCGCCAGCTTCCACAATCTTTCGTGCCGCCAGCACCACGCCAACTTCAATAGCTTCGTCAGCTTGCTTGGCTTCAAGAGTATTGGCCTCAACCTTCTCGCCTGTCAGATCAGCAATGAACTTACGGGCTTCAACAATAGACTTGAAACCATTACCAGCTGCAAAGTGATCAGCCACGGCTTGGGCAATCTTGAACTTACCATCGGGCGTGTTCAGGTCGGCCTTGACTTCAGCACCAGCTTGTACGGCGGTGTGCTTCTCAATCTCGTCCTTATTCTGGACAGTAACGACCTCATTCGGTTTACTGGCCTCGGGATAGCGATTAGCCATGCCGATGTAAGCGCCCTGCAAATGGTGCAGGTCAACTTGATCAGAGACTTCCTTGCCAAACTTGTTACGCAGGGTGTCCAAAACAAACTTAGCTGCATCCTTGAACTTGTAATAGCCCATGCGGAAGGCAGCGTCCATCAGCTTAGTGAGAACAGGAATCAGCTTGGCTTCTGTCTCAGGGAGAATGTTCAGTCGTGCATTTTTACCCAGAAGGTCACCAAACTCAGCGAGTGCATCTTGCAGATCTTGACTGGCTTTTTCACGGCCAGATACTTCAGCTGGGGCTTCACCACGCTGGGCTGCTTGGCGTTCTTGGTTAATCTGGGCTTGGGTTTTTCCAGATAGAACATCCTTCGCTCCCTGTAAATCTTCTTCAATTAACCGTGTGCCTCGCTCAACCTTGTCTGCACCGCCACGTGTGTTGCCCTTGATGGTGTTGCTTACATCAGCAATATATCTAGACCCAGAGCCAGCCAGCTCTGATAGTTTGTTCTTGAGTTGTTTAATCTCTTCTGGCGCACGATTGATATCTGGGCTAAATACGCCATAGCCAGCTTCGTTAATAGCATCCGTTAGCTGTTGCAGTTGCTCATTGATCTCAGCAACCTTTTGCTTTTGCTCATCAGTGCCGTTTTCAAGAATGTAACTGAGGTTGCGTTTACCGTAAGCGTAGTCAGTGAAGAAACTATCAATGCCTATTTTTTCTTTTGGGTTCTCTTTGGCCGTGCCAGCTTGCTGCTGGAACTCATTGAGTTTTTCTTTATAGAAGTCCAGATTTTTCTGGGTGACGCCACCCATGTTATTAATACGGCTTCTCATTTGATTGGAGAAATCCGTATTACCAGTAGCTTCAATTTGATCAGCTATCTCACGAACCTGACGCTCAATCTCAGGATCAGTTGGTCGCTTTGTTATTTCGTACTTCTTCTTGCCTTCTGGTTCAGCTGCGGGTTGTTCTTGCGTAGTCTCAACTGGCTGTTCAATGTTGAATTGTTGCCGTATGAACTTTCCTTTGTCTACGGTATTGGCTTCCAAGTATTTACCAGTATGGGCAACTTTATTTATTTGATATGTGCGGCCATCATGCTTAAAGGTATCTCTTAGTTTGTATTCGCCAGCAGGAAGAGTTGGCAGTGCTGCTTGTGTAGTCTCAGCTGGCTTTTCAGCTTCCTCAACGGGCTTAGTTGCTTCTGTAGGCTGTTCAATCGTAGGACGAACAAATCCTGTGGCTGCTTCTGCCTTATTCTTAGCAAAGTCGATGGCCTTCTGTTTGGCTTCAGCCGTCTCTTGCTCGTCATACTTGTTGGCAGAAAAGATATGTGCAGACCCATTGACAGTTTGGTCAGAGTCCAGATCATGCAAGTAGGCAACATGTTGGCCTTGGTTATTCCGTGCCACCCGCCATTCGGTGTTATCACCAGCATCAAAGGCTGCGATAGGCGCTGTCTTGGCTTTATTCTTTTCTTCTATCTCCATAGCCATAGTCTTGGCTTCCGGCGATGCAGCATCCCCTTTTGCCTTAACCACATCAACGTAGTTAGGATTGCTAGGTGTAACTGTTTCCCCATTGACGGGGTTAATTACTGAAGCCGCTTTTTCACGCTGCTTTTTCTGGCGCTCTTGATTGATCTCAGCTTGAGTCTTTGTTACTGTCCCACTTGGGACAGTGGGAGCTAGATCTTGTTCAAGCTCTTCCAGCTCTACCAGACCTGATGGTGTTGGTGTAACAGGAGTTCCGGGTACTCCCGTTGGTGTAGCCGCCGTAGGATTGGGAGTAACAGGACCAGCCGATGGTGCTGCAGGCGCACCGGGAGGGGCAGGCGGTTGCGCTGTTTTAGCTGCTTCTGCCTGTTGCTTTCGCTTACCACGGTAGGTAGATAACGCTTCAGCAGGTGCACCAAATACTTCGCCCAAGGCTTCTTCAGCCACCGCACGGGGATCTACCGGCTGATTACTTGCGTAAGAGCCTAAGCCTTCACCAGCTGCACCGTAGAAAGCCTGTTCAGCCAGTTCTTTACCAGCTTCCTTGGCCGTCTGCTTCAAGGCAAACTTGGCCGTGTTATCAAAGATCTTCTCGGCTGCATGACCAGCAGAACGCATAGAGGCCGCATCAAACATCCCGATGATGCCTGATTTAACCATCGCCTTGTTACTGGCTTGATCGTGGTTAAAACCCTGTTGGCGCAGGTCAACGTATTCGTTTCCGTATTCCATAAAGGCAGATGTGCCACCGCCAGCCACCATAGCTGCCGTAGTACCGCCAGCCTTGCCACCAAAATAACCCATCGTTGCCATCGCAATCGACTGAGGCAAACTCTGCAAGCCCACATTGGCAATGTACTCAGGCAGATCTTTGATGTTCTTTAAATACTCTTTACCAATCTTGAGTGTTTGATCAACGCCAGAAGCCTGCTGGTACTCAGGAGTCTGCTGCAACTGATCCAGTTTTTGCGCCAATGGATCACGGCCAAACTTTTGCTGTGTAGCTTTAATATCTTCTTGGCTCTGTTGCAAAGCTCCTAAAGATTTGTTGAGAACCTCATCGTCTTTAAGAAACTTAGCACGTTGTTCAGGCGTAGCGTTCTCATAGTTGAGGCCGTACTTTTGAACCCGATCATCGTGGATCGGCATAAGCTCACTAGCCATCGTCTGGCTATAGATATCTTTGAGAGAAGTAAGACCTGCAGAAACAGACCCAAGCAGCCTAGAAGCAACTGGATTTTGCTCTGGGCCTTTATAGCCAAGATAACTTGCTGCCTCTGCTAACGTATCCCCAAGCCCTGTTGAGGGCTTTTCTATGCCTGCTGCCTTGGGAGCATTGGGCATTATCTTTGTAGCTATTGCATCCTGTATCTCTTGTTCTGACATTGAGTCAGGAAAATTGATAACACCTACATTGGGGATATTTACTGCTGGCATTTTATGAACCCTTGACTAGCTTCCCGGTCTTAGGGTCATAAGTGTAATCTGCCTTTGGTGTTTCTGGCATCGCAGTATTCCCTTTAGCTGCAGCTGGGGGAGGATTTTTATCTTCTTTTGCAGCAGCCAATGGGAAGATCTCATCAGGTGATTTAAGTTCCAATGTCTTACGAGTAGTCGGAGCCATCAACCTGTACGCACGTTCGTAGGCCATGCGGTCCAAGATCTTAGGATCAACCCCATACAAATCGCTACCTGGGATCTTAGACTCTGCGTTAACACCAGACAATGCTTTGTCATATGAGTTTGCCCAGTGCGATTGCTTGTTATTGTAGTCTTGAGCATCCCTTGAGTTACCAAGACTCAGTAAAGTTGCATCGTGCTGTTTCTTTTGAGCATCCATACGAGCAATAAACTCATCGTGTGATTGCTTCAATCTCTCTTCAGACAACAACTTAGCTTGATCCAAAGACGCCTGTTGAGCAGCCATAGCTTGATCATGGTAACGCTGACGTTCTTTATCGGCCAATGACTGGTTATAAACAGCCAGCATCTTGTCCGTCACTTGTGTATGACGCAACTCATCTTGTTTGGCAGCTTCAAGCAGACCCTTTTGCAGATCTTTTTGCTGTTCGTTAATGTCTTTCATGCTGGCCGTAGCAGAAGCCAGACCCGCTTGACCACCAGCACCAATGTTGCCCAACAAGGCAGACAGCTTGTTACCAGTGTATGCAGTTGGAGACTGCATCATGGTTAAACCCATTTTCATAGCAGCCATCGGCAACATCAAATCCTTGGCCTGCTGGATACTCTTTCTGTTCTCTTCCGCTTGTGGCTCATAATTGGCCTTCATCGAGAACTTATCCGAACCCTGTTCAGCCAGCAACTTTGCCAAAGTGCTTTCAAAATCAATGCCTTTAGCTGGAGCAATCGGAGGTAAGCCTGCACCAGTCGTAGGAGCCGTATCAACAGCCACGTCTTTATTGTCTACATTCTGGGCGTTCTTAAATACAGCATCGCCACTTTGGAGATCGCTATCAGTCACACCAGCGCCAGCGTAACGAGCAACACCGCCTGCGGCATGGCCTATTTGACTAGTACCGTAAACAGAAGCACGTTGAGACTCAGGCGAAACCATACCGGGCGTGTTATCCGGCAACATATGGAACTGCACCATCAGGTCATGGAAAGCCTGAGACACTGGCCCACGTTCTTCCGGTTTGTTGTAATTGGGCGTAGGATAGGCCGCATTAAACGCAGCCACAGCTTCTTCGTGCGTAGGGTAGCGGTCCTTATCCTTATCATCACCACCACCAGCCAGCGCAATAATGCCGCCGCCAGCCATTTGGGTCATGTTCCCCGTGCCAATAGCCGCCACGCCTGATCGGTACGGAGGCATAGCCGCCGCCTGTCCGGGTGCAGGCATACCTTGATTCGGGGGCGCATTACGCATCATCTGCGCCGCTTGGGGGTTGCCCTGCAAGTATCCATGCAGTTGCTCTAAGCCTTGTGCATTGATCTTAGCCATTGGGCTAGATACAGGATTTTGTTGAACCTGATTCAACTGCTGATCGCTCATCATGCTCATCGGGATAGCAGCGCCACCATCAGCCATAGACTTCACTTGACCGCCTGCAGCAGAACCCTTTGTAGCCGTGTTATACGCAGCCGTAGCACCCAATGCAGCAGTTCCCAAACCACCCAACTGTGAGATCGTGCTAGGAGGCGCTTGGTAAATGCTGGTCGAGGTCTGCTGGGTTGGCAAGCCACGCAGCAAAGAGTTCATAAAGCCAAGCTGCATGTACGGATACTGCTGGGCATTGGCGTAGTTCTGAATCTCTTGGTTAATGACCTGTTGCTGGTTTTGCTGTTGCTGACCACCAAAAGTGTTTTGCATGTTGGCAATACCTTGCTGTGCAGCAAGATTTTGACCGCCCAAATTAGCCAAGTTCATGCCTTGGGCACCGTAGTTCTGATAACCTTGCATGGCCGCTTGATTAGCAGCGTTCATCTGGTTAATAGCATTACCGTAAGCCGTGTTATAGCCCTGTCCAATCAAGTTAGACATAGCCATCTGATCAGATTGGCTTTCAAGCGCATTTTGCACATCGGCTCGGCTCCCACCAAAAGCACCAGCCTGAGTCTGTGCAGCCAAGTTGTTCATGTGGCCGATGCCCTGTTGCTGTTGCAGCAAAGCAATCTGTGGGTCCAAAGACTTCTGCAAGTATGGATCCATGTACTGCTGTACAGCATTAGGATCAGTTGACTGACGACCTAATTGCAAACCAGTATTGAGAGAACCCTGAGCTGCATTACCAACGATATTGGTAGCTTGACCATACTGGCCGGGGACCTGCATGTTTGCCGCTGTCGATTGGGCTTGCTGCTGCAAAGGACTAAACCCAGCTACCGCAGCTTGAGCAGCTTGTTGCGGGTTGGTCAAGTTACCCTGAGCATCGTATGTACCGCCGTAGGCTTGGTATTGGTTAAACCCTGTACCAGCAGGATTGAACACGACAGACTGTGCGGCGTTCAACAGGTTGGACGCATACGGGGCCAAATACTCAGGGATATTTGTCTGCGTTACCGTTTGTGAAGTAGGTGCTGATGATGATCCGCCGCTCATATGTATCCTTACAAAATTTTCGTGAACACTTTGTCGGTCATTTTGTATCCCAAATACTCGAATAACTTTGAGTTATCCAAGTGGACCTTCGTATTCATCACTATCCGTTGAACCCCGCAATGTCTCAATACCTGCTCTGCATACTGAAACAACTTAATTCCAACCCTGCCCTTACGGAAATCTTTCCTGACAAAATAAATGTCTTCTGTCGCCGTTACACATGACTTGTAGTGTAAATGAGGCGAGATAAAAAAGATAACGTATCCAATTAACTCATCATCGTTGCGAACCGTCACGCATCTAAGCATCCCCGCCTGAGCTACCCTACGATAAGCATCATAGTCCGGCTCAAGTTCAAACTCTTTTGTGACACACAACTCTTCATAGTGCAAAGGAAAGAGCTGCTCAAACTCATCTAAGAACTTAAAAGCGTCAACGTCTGCGTAGATGATCATGCTGGTAAGTATTTATATGCCTTCGTATCAGCCGCAATATCCTTAGCTTTAGCTCGGGCATGTTTAATTCTGTCCATCATGGCATACAGTCTCTTAGCCCCAGCATCAGTGCTACCGTTACCCAACTCCGAAACAATACGGGCTGGAATCACGAACTCACCATCAGCAAGACGTGCTGGCTGCTTATCTCCAATAGTTGCTGGGATGCCGTCACTCACGCCGTCACCGGGTCCTTTGAGCAATCGACCACCGTCTGAATAGCCGCCAAGGTTGTATTTGTGTTCATGATGACCCTGCAAACCGCCTTCTTTGGCCGTGGTAGCTTCTGGGCTATTGGCTACGATATCTGCTGCAGC